>VFQN01000103.1_pt1 | contig 185303 bp, 182 predicted proteins | sample 3512371 | NCBI WGS metagenome assembly VFQN01 (sample SAMN10412370, study PRJNA504923) | tailings metagenome | isolation source: Replicate 2 from Balatoc abandoned mine | place: Philippines: Itogon, Benguet | collected 2017-08-28
GACAATTCGCTGATCAACCAGATCGCCGATGCCTTCGAGGCGTTCGACCGCGACGTCAACATCCGCTCCTACGTGCTGTGCGCGCAGGGCAAGTCGTTCTGCGCCGGCGCCGATTTCCAGAACCGTCCGAGCACCGGCAGCGCGGCCGAGAGCGGCAAGCACCTCTACAAGGAGGCGACCCGCCTGTTCCGCTCCAAGAAGCCGAGCATTGCCGCCGTGCAGGGCCCGGCGATCGGTGGGGGGCTTGGCCTCGCGGTGATGCCGGACTTCCGCGTCACCTGCCCGGAGGCGCGGTTCTCCGCCAACTTCACGCGGCTCGGCTTCCATCCCGGCTTCTCGCTCACCTTCACCCTGCCGAAGCTGATCGGCCAGCAGCGCGCCAACCTGATGTTCTACACAGGCCGCCGTCTCAGCGGTGAGCAGGCCTACGAATGGGGCCTCGCCGACGTGCTGGTGGCACAGGCCGACGTGCGCAAGGCGGCAATGGATCTCGCCAAGGAGATCGCCGAGGGTGCGCCGCTCGCCGTGCAGTCGACGCGCGAGACCATGCGCCGCGGCTATGCCGATGCGGCCGAAATTGCTACCGAGCGCGAGCTGGTCGAGCAGGACTGGAACCGCAAGACCGAAGACTTCAAGGAAGGTGTGAAGTCCTATGCCGAGAAGCGCGTCGGCAACTTCAAGGGCCGCTGAGTCCATTATGGGACAGGTCTCGGGCAAGGTCGCCGTCGTCACCGGCGGTGCGTCGGGCATTGGCGAGGCCTGTGCCGAAACGCTGGCGCGCGAAGGTGCGTCGGTTCTCATCACCGATATCGACGACGCGCTGGGCAAGGGCGTCGTCGAGCGCATCACGAAGGCGGGTGGCAAGGCGCACTATCAGCGCCACGACGTGCGCGACGAAGCGGCGTGGCCCGGCATCATTGCCGATGCCGAGAAGCGCTTCGGCCGCCTCGACATCATGGTGGCCAATGCCGGCATCGGCGTCATGGCGCCGATCGAGACCATGACGCTTGCCGACTGGCAGCGTCAGCAGGCGATCAACCTCGACGGCGTGTTCCTGTCGATCAAGCATTCGATCCCGGCGATGCGACGCGCGGGCGGCGGTTCGATCGTGCTGATGTCCTCGATTGCCGGTTTGCGCGGCGCACCGGGGCTCGCCGCCTATTCTGCGACCAAGGGCGGCGTGCGGCTGCTCGCCAAGTCGGTGGCGCTCGAATATGCCGCCGACAACATCCGCTGCAACTCGGTGCATCCCGGCATCATCGCCACGCCGATCTGGGGCAAGATCCCGACCGGCGCCGAAGGCAACCGCCGCAATGCGCCCATCGACCCGAAGGAACGCGCCGCGATCGCCGTGCCGCTCACGCGCGTCGGTGAGGCGCAGGACATCGCCAATGGCGTGCTCTTCCTCTGCACCGACGCCGCGAACTACATGACCGGCCAGGAACTGGTGATTGACGGTGGCATGACCGCAGGCGGTCGCGCGCCGCCGCGTCAGCAATAGCGCAAGAGCGATCGACCTTGGGTAGTGCGGGGGCCAAAGGCTGGATCGTCGTAGCGGCGTTGAGTGCCGCCACAGCGATTGCCGTTGGCGCCTTCGCCGCCCATGGGCTCGATCTCGGCACCGAAGCCGGCCGCAAAGCGCGGGACTGGCTGCAGACCGGCAGCCAGTACGAGATGGTCCATGCGCTGGCCATCCTTGCCGTTGCCTCCCTGTCGGGGAGGCTGAGCAGCAGGCTCGCCGTCACCGCTCAGATGCTGTTCCTGCTGGGCAGCATCCTGTTTCCCGGCGCGCTCTACAGCCTCGCCTTCAATGGCCCGCGATGGTTCGGCGCCGTCGCGCCGATTGGCGGCCTGGCCTTCATCGCGGGCTGGGTCTGCCTTGCCCTAGCTGCTCTGACGAAATCAGGGCGCTGATTTCAGGAAAGCTGTTCGTCCATCAGCTTGAGCGCTTCGGCGGCGAAGGCGCGCATGTTGGCGACGCGGTCGCCCGAGCCGGTGCGCAAGGTCCGCGCGACGCTGCCCTTGGGGCCGACGACGGCAACGCAGGTATGGCCCGAGGGATCGCCGTAGGAATTGCCGGTCGGACCGGCCGCGCCCGTTTCGGCCAGGCCCCAGGTCGTCTTCAAACGTTCGCGCACATGCTCGGCCGCCAGCAGCGCCCAGGGTTCGGAAGAGGAGCGCACACCCGCGCGCTTCTCGCGCGGCACGGCGAGGAAGGCCTCGCCGGCCGGTCGCGTGTAGACCACGGCGCCGCCCATGAAGTAGGCCGAAGCGCCCGGCACGGCGAGCAGGGCGGCGGAGACGAGGCCGCCAGCCGACGATTCGGAAATGCCGATCGTCTCTTTGCGCGCCTTCAGTTTCTCGCCCACCTTCTGGGCCAGCGGCAGCAGCGAATCCATGGGGCTCAATTCCCTTTCGTGAAGATGTCGAGGACGAGCGGCTCCTGCCGGCCCATCCAGATCGCGCGATCGCGATGGTCCTCGAGATCGTGCCCGGTGTTGGGATGAATGAAAACCGTTAGATCGCCGCGGTTGAGCGTCAACCACGAGAGCAACGGCTCGAACTGCTCGTTCTTGAAGGCGACCTGATAGCTGAAGCGCGGATGCGGTCCGACCGGCCTCTCGTGGAAGCGGCCCATCTCGATGGTGAATTTCTTCTCGATCTTTTCGCGTAGCGCTCGGGCGGCTTCCGTCGATGCAGCGTCGAAATAGACGTGGGCGTGCCAGTCCTTGATTTGTAAGGTTTCCATGGTTGTTCCTATCTCGCTCTCAACCCGCATGCCGGAACCCTAAGCCGTTCCCCGATGGGAGCAAGCTTGCTAGCTTAGGCATCATGAACTTCGATTTTTCCGACGACCAGAAGCTGCTCAAGGAGCAGGTTCGCAAATTCCTCGCCGACAAGTGCCCCACCAAAGTGGTGCGGCGCGTGCTCGACGGCAACGAAACTCATGCCGAAGAGGTGTGGAAAGGCCTCGTCGATCTCGGCGTGCCCGCCACCGGCATTCCCGAGGCGTACGGCGGCCTCGGCCTGTCGCCGCTGGAAGTCTGCGTCATCGCCGAGGAGATCGGCCGCGCAGCCGCGCCGGTGCCGTTCGACTCTTCAGTCGTGCTGGCGACTGAGGCGCTGAAGCTCGCGGGCTCGGAAGCGCAGAAGAAGAAATGGCTGACGGCGCTGGCCGAAGGCAAGGCGATCGGCACGCTGGCCATCGCCGAGGGTGCGCAGCCGCCCAAGCCGCGCGGCATCCGCACGACCTTCGGCAACGGACGTCTCAACGGCAAGAAGGTGCCGGTGGCGGACGGCGAGGCCGCGACCTTCGCGATCGCGTTGGCCAACACCGGTGGCAGCGGCGACCGTGCCGTGTCGCTGGTGATCGTCGATCTCGGCCAGAAGGCCGTTGCGAAGAAGCGGGTCGAGACGATCGATCCGGCGCGCAAGCATGCCGAACTTACCTTCACGGATGCCAATGCCGAGCTGCTGGGTGCCGAAGGCGAGGGCTGGAGCCTGCTCGAACGGCTCTACGACGCCGCGGCAGTCTACTTCGCCTTTGCCCAAGTGGGCGGCGCCGAGGCGGCGATGTGGATGGCACGCGACTATGCGTTGCAGCGTCAGGCCTTCGGTCGCGCCATCGCTTCCTATCAGGCGATCAAGCACAAGCTGGCGGACTGCTACGTCAAGCTCGAACTGGCGCGCTCCAACGCCTACTACGGCGCGATGATGCTGACCGAGGGCGGCGCCGACCTGCCGCTCGCCGCGGCCGCGGCGCGCATTGCCGCGACCGACGCCTACGACTTCGCCGCCAAGGAGAATATCCAGACCCATGGCGGCATCGGCTTCACCTGGGAAGCCGATACGCAGTTCCACTACCGCCGCTCGCGCGTCCTGGCGCTGTCGCTCGGCGGCCCGATGGCCTGGAAAGACAAGCTGGTGAGCCGTCTCGAACAGAAGAACGCGGCCTAGGAGCGAACGATGGACTTCAACGATACCCCCGAAGAAGCCGCCTTCCGCAAGGAAGTGCGCACTTGGCTCGAAGCCAATGCCACGCGCAAGAGCGACGACACGCAGAGCTTCCGCGCGCGCAACGACGATCCCGGCCTGCTGGCCAAGGCCAAGGAGTGGCAGGATAAGAAGGCCAAAGCAGGTTATGCACGCATCACCTGGCCGAAGGAATTCGGTGGCCGCGGCGGTTCGCCGATCCTGCAGGTGATCTACCAGCAGGAAGAGGCGAACTTCCTGGTGCCGCTGGGCTTCTTCGACATCGGCCTCGGCATGTGCATTCCGACCATGATGGCCTATGCCAGCCCCGAGCAGCTCAAGCGTTACGTGAAGCCCGCGCTGCATGGCCAGGAAGTGTGGTGCCAGCTCTTCTCCGAGCCGGCCGCCGGGTCCGACGTGGCCGGCATCCGTACCAAGGCCGAGCGCGACGGCGACGACTGGGTGATCAACGGCCAGAAGGTCTGGACCTCGGGCGCGCATTACTCTGATTTCGGCATCGTCATCACCCGCACCGATCCGAACGTGCCCAAGCACTCGGGCCTCACCATGTTCTTCCTCGACATGAAGAGCCCCGGTGTGGAAGTGCGGCCGATCAAGCAGATGTCGGGCGGCGCTAACTTCAACGAGGTGTTCTTCACCAACGTGCGCGTGCCCGACAGCCAGCGGCTGGGCAAGGTGGGCGAGGGCTGGAAGGCTGCTCTCACCACGCTGATGAACGAGCGTCTGGCCGTGGGCTTGCCCTCGGGCGGCCTCGACATCGACGAGTTGATGGAACTGGCGCGCGACACCGACCTCGAGGATGGACCGGCGATCCGCAACCAGACGGTCCGCAGCAAGATCGCCGAATGGTACGTCCAGCAGCAGGGGCTGAAGCTGACACGCTATCGCACCCTGACCGCGCTCTCCAAGGGCCAGACGCCGGGGCCGGAATCCTCGATCATCAAGATCGTGGCGGCACCCAAGATGCAGGACATGGGTGCCTTCGCCATGGAGCTGATGGGTCCGGCCGGCATCATGAAGGAGGAGATCCCGCACGCCGGCGGCTTCCAGGCGCAGTGGATCGGCGGTGCTGGCTTCCGCATTGCCGGCGGCACCGACGAGATCCTGCGCAACATCGTGGCCGAGCGCGTGCTTGGCATGCCTGCCGACATCCGCGTCGACAAGGATATCCCCTTCAACCAGCTCGGGAAGAAGTAGGCGCCTCCATAGGCGCCGAGGCCGCTCCCCTTCGCGGAGTCCGCGAAGGGGAGGTGGTCATGAACTCAACGTTGTTTGAGTGCCCACTCGGTGTATTTCTTCGAGAGGGCTTGGGTGTCGGCGTAGTATTTTGCATACGTGGCGCCGACCATCGGCTTCAGCGCCAGGCCGACGGCATCCATCTTCTGCTTCATCTCCGGGCTCTCGATCGCCTTCAGGAAGGCGGTTTCGACGACCTTGATGATGTCGGCCGGCGTGCCCTTGGGGGCGCCGACGCCGCGGGTCGAGGAGGAGATGACCGTCGCCATGCCCAGCTCCTTGGTACAGGGCACGTCGGGCAAGAACTTCGAACGCTCGACATCGGTGACGGCAAGGCCGCGGACTTCGCCCGACAGCACGCGCTTGAAGACGCTGCCGACATTGTCGAAGGCGCAATCGACATGGCCGCCCATCACGCCGGTGAGCTGCTGGGCGCCGCCGTCGAAATGGACGATGCGGAACTCGCACTTGGCCGCCTCCTGCACCATCAGGATAGCGAGATGGTCGTCGCTCAGGATGCCGGTGGTGCAGGCGCTGATCTTGCCGGGAGCCTTCTTCGCCGCGTCGATCAGGTCGGCCAGCGTCTTGTAGGGGCTGTCGCCCTTGACCCAGATCAGCCCAGGATCGAGCACCTGGTTCACGATGGGAATGAAGCTGTCGATGTTGAAGGCAGCCTTGCGCTCGGGATCGAGGATGATGGTATTGAGGCCGGGCAGGTTGAGGAAGCCTAGGGTGTAGCCGTCGGGCCGCGCGCGGGCGATTTCCGTGAAGCCGAGCTGGCCGCCCGCGCCACCTTTGTTGACCACGGTGATCGGCTGTCCGAGGTCCTTCTCGGCGGCGGCGGCGAGAATGCGTGCACCGACGTCGGTGCTGCCTCCCGCCGGAAAGGCCACGATCAACTGCACTGCCCTGCGCGGATAGCTCTGGGCCAGGGCAGGGCTCGCGATGGTGGCTGCGGCTGACGCGGTAAGCAGGGTACGACGACGGATGAGCATGGTTTCCTCCCTTTGTCTGGATTAGCGGCTTTACTCGACATCGCTCTCCCTGAGAGGAGAGAGCGAACGGGGCTTGAAGATGAGAACGCCGATCACGATCACCGGCACCACCAGCATCGCCAACGCCAGTGGCCGGTCGAGGAAGATGGCGAAGCTGCCGCCGGAAATTTCCAGGGTCGTGCGCAGTGACTTCTCCATCATCGGGCCCAGGATCAGTGCCAGGATGGCCGGGGCGATGGGGAAGTCGAGCTTGCGCAGCAGATAGCCCAGGATGCCGAAGCCCAGCATCATCCAGACATCGAACAGGCTCTGCTTCAGCCCGTAGGCGCCGATGATGCAGAAGATCAGGATGCCGGTGCACATATAGCTGAAGGGCACCTTCAGCAGCTTGGCCCACAGTCCGACCAGCGGCAGATTGAGGATCAGCAGCAGGAGGTTGCCGACGAAGAAGCTCGCGATCACCGTCCAGACGAGCGCGGGCTGTTCGGTGAACAGGAACGGGCCCGGTGTGATGCCGTTGATGATGAAGGCGCCCATCAGTACGGCGATGGTGGGGGAGCTGGGAATGCCCAGCGCCAGCAACGGGACCATGGCGGCATTGGCGTAGGCGTTGTTGGCCGTCTCGGCGGTCGCGACGCCTTCGATGGCGCCCTTGCCGAAGCGCTCCGGCGTCTTGGATATGCGCTTCTCCAGCACATAGGCCATGAAGGTCGGCACGATGGCGCCGACGCCCGGAATCAGCCCCAGCACGAACCCGACGACGGTGCCGCGTCCGATTGCGCCTGCGGACTGGCGGCATTCCTGTCGAGTCGGCAGCCAGGTCTTGAGCTCGGCGCTGATCATGTGGGTCTGACGTTTCTCGGCCGCCAGCAGCAGCTCGGCGATGCCGAACAGGCCCATGACGACCGGCACGAAGCCGATGCCGTCGTAGAGTTCTTCCGCGCCGAAGGTGAACCGGGGGGCGCCGCGCACCGGATCGATGCCGATCATCGCCAGCAGGAGGCCGATCACCGTCATCAGCAGCGCGGCCAGCATGTTGCTGCCGGCGAGACCGACGACGAGGCAAAGGCCTGCCACCATCAGCGCGAAGAACTCGGCCGGTCCGAACTTCAGGGCAAGCGACGCGAGCGGCATGGCGACGGCAACCAGCGCCACGGTGGCAAGCGTGCCGCCGACGAAGGAGCCGATGGCCGCGATCCCCAGCGCCGAGCCGGCCCGGCCTTGTCGCGCCATCTGATGGCCGTCGATACAGGTCACGACCGAGGCGGCTTCCCCCGGCACGTTGATCAGCACCGAAGTGATGGTGCCGCCATACATCGCGCCATAGTAAATCGCGCAGAGCATGATGATGGCGCCGGTGGCGTCGAGGCTGAAGGTGAGCGGAATCAGGATGGCCGTTCCCGCGGCCGGACCCAGGCCGGGCAGCACGCCGATCAAGGTGCCCAGCATGCAGCCGGCAAAGGCAAAGAGCAGATTGTTGAGGGAAAGCGCGGCGGCGAAGCCATGGAGCAGATGTGTCAGTGCCTCCATGGTCTAGAACTCCAGCCAGCCGGTGGGCAGCAGCACGTCGAGCCAGGTTGTGAAGACGTAGTAGACGCCGAAGCTCCCCAGCACGGCGAACAGCGCGATGGCCCACCAGCGGCGTTCTCCCAGTGCGATGACCAGCGCGGCGTTGAAGACCAGCATCGAAATCCTGAAGCCCACGACGGCCATCGCGACGGTCGCGGCCGCCAGCAGCGCGACGATGGCGAGCCAACGCAGTGCCCCCGGACCGTGCGGCAGGATGTGGGTTTCACCCTCAGAGGGATCGCGGGGCTCGCGTGCCGTCGTGATCAACAATGCCAGGGCAAGCACGATGCCGATCAGCGCCAGCCAGAACGGGAAGAAGCCCGGGCCGGGCCCGAGGCGATCCGTCAACGACAAGAGCAGAGATTGCCAGAGCGCGAACAGGCAGAATGCCAGCATCGCACCCGTCGCGATAAGCCGACCCTGGCGCATGCCGGTTGGCCCTCCCTGTTTTCATTCTTCGTTCTGACGTGCAGCATAGCTGCAAACAGGCTGGCGGCAAGTCGCTGTCCGGCGGGAGGAAGATTGGATGAACAGGCTTGATGGCAAGGTAGCGTTTCTGTCAGGAGCCGCACGCGGCATCGGCGGGGCGACAGCGACATTGATGGCAAGCGTCGGCGCCAAGGTCGTGATCGGCGATGTGCTGGAGGAGCGCGGCCGCCAGACCGTGCGCGAGATCGAAGCGGCCGGTGGGCAGGCGACCTTTGTGCCGCTCGATGTCACGCAGGAAGCGAGCTGGACGGCCGCGTTGGATACGGCGGTGAAGCAGTATGACGGTCTCGACATTTTGGTGAACAATGCCGGCATCTTTGTCGGCAAGGGCGTCGAGGATGCCTCGATGGACGACTGGCGTCGTCTGGTCGCCGTCAATTTGACGGGCGTGGTGCTGGGCACGCGCGTGGCGCTGCCGCATCTCAAGGCACGCGCCAAGGACAGCCCGCACGGTTCGGCGATCGTCAATCTCGCTTCGGTCGCGGGCCTCGTCGGCTCGCAGATCGACCCGCTCTATTCGCTGACCAAGGGCGGCGTCACACTGTTCACCAAGTCGACGGCGCTGGAATTCGGCCGCAAGGGCTATCGCATCCGTGTCAACTCGATCCATCCCGGTGTCATCGATACCGACATGGGTCAGCAGACCTTCGCTATGCGTGCCCAGGCGCTCGGCACCAACGATACCGAGGCGACACGCAAGGTCTCGACCAGCATGCACCCGATTGGCCGTCTCGGCGTTGCCGACGACATCGCCAAGGGGATCGTCTTTCTGGCCTCGGACGATGCCGGCTTCATGACCGGCGCCGGTCTTGTCGTCGATGGCGGGTATACGGCGCAGTAGCCGTCAGAAGATGCCGGTGGCCAATCCGGCCGCCATCGCTGCGCCGAGTTCCTCGCACTGCTCGACGAAGGCGGGTTGCCAGGGGCCCTTGCAGATCAGGGGCTCCTGCACAGCGCGCCAGCGCAGGCCCGTCACGATGGTCTCGACACCGCGGCGCGTGCCGGTGCCGTCGCTGCCGGCGCGGATGTAGAGCGCGTAGGGGAGGCCCTGCGTGCGTTCCAGGCAGGGATTGTAGCTGCGGTCGAAGAAGTCTTTCAGCGCGCCGCTCATGTAGCCAAGGTTTTCCGTGGTGCCGAGGATCACGGCCTGCGCCGCCAGCACATCCTCCGGCCCGGCCTGTAGCGGCGCCACGACCCGGACGTCGAGGCCCGTTTCGCTCAGCGCGCCGCGTTCCACGGCCTGCCGTAGGGAAAGGGTGTTCTCCGACGGCGCGTGCGCCACAATGAGCAGCCTTTTCGACATGGAGGGGGTTTTACCCCGAGACGCACCGACATGCTCAAGAAACTCCTGATTGCCAATCGCGGCGAAATCGCCATCCGCATCGCCCAGGCCGCCGCCGAACTCGGCATCGCCACTGTCGGCATGCATTCCGAAGACGACGGCACGTCCCTCCATGTGCGGCGCGTCGACGAAGTCCGGCCCCTGAAGGGGCGTGGTGCGGCGGCGTATCTCGATATCGCCGGCGTCATCGCAACGGCAAGGGCGGCAGGCTGCGATTCGGTGCATCCGGGCTACGGCTTCCTGTCGGAGAATGCTGCGTTCGCGAAGGCCTGTGCCCAAGCTGGCCTGGTCTTCGTCGGCCCGACGCCCGAGCAGCTCGACCTGTTCGGCGACAAGGCGCAAGCCCGTGCCCATGCGGCGAAGATGTCGGTTCCGCTGTTGCCCGGTACGGACGGCGCCGCCGATCTTGCGAGCGTCCGTGCGTTCTTCGAGAGGCATGCGAAGTCGGGCGTGATGATCAAGGCCATCGCCGGCGGCGGTGGGCGTGGCATGCGGCCGGTACGCCAGGCGGCCGAGATTGCCGAGGCTTTCGAGCGCTGCGCGGCCGAAGCGAAGGCCGCCTTCGGCAATCCGGCGCTCTATGCCGAGCGGTTGATCGACCGTGCGCGCCATATCGAGATCCAGATCGTGGGCGATGGCGAGGGCGGCATCGTGGCGCTCGGCGAACGCGACTGCACAGTGCAGCGTCGCAACCAGAAGATCGTCGAACTGGCGCCCAGCCCGCATCTCGCCGCCGCGTTACGCCTGCGGATCGTCGGCGCAGCCATCGCCATGGCGAAGGCCGTACACTATCGCAGCCTTGGCACGTTCGAATTCCTGGTCGACGATGCGGGGCAGGAATTCTTCTTCATCGAAGCCAACCCGCGCCTGCAGGTGGAACACACCGTCACCGAAGAGGTCTATGGCGTCGACCTGGTGAAGGCGCAGCTTCGTCTTGCTGCCGGGACGACGCTGGCGGAGACAGGCCTCGCGGCGGCGACGCCCCGGGGCCATGCAATCCAGCTTCGCATCAACATGGAGACCATGACGGCCGACGGCTCGGCCAAGCCGGGCGGAGGCACGCTCACCGCCTTCGAGCCGCCATCAGGGCCGGGCGTCCGTGTCGATACCTATGGCTATGCCGGCTACCGTACCAATCCCAACTTCGATTCGCTGCTGGCCAAGGTCATCGTTCATGCGCCGTCGCCCGACTTCGGGGATGCGCTGGCGCGGGCGGAACGGGCGCTGGCGGCGTTCCGGCTGGAGGGTGTGCCCTCCAACATTGCCTTCCTGCGGGCCTTGATCGACCATCCCGATTTCCGCGCCGACAAGGTCTACACGCGCTTCGTCGACGATCATGCCGCTGCGTTGATCGAAGCGGCCGCGAAACAGAAAGGCGGGCTCTATTTCGAGTCCGCAGCGACCAGTGTTGCTCCAGCGGGTCGTCAGGCCGGAGCACGGGTCGACAGTGTCGATCCGCTGGCCGTGCTGGCGTTCGGCAAGGCCCGTGCCGACACGGCGACGCCAGGCGATGCGGGCAGCGCCGCGCCGGAGGGGACGGTTGCCGTGCCGGCACCGATGCAGGGCACGATCGTCAGCATCGCGGTGAAGGAGGGCGACGCCGTGGCGGCCGGTCAGGCGCTGCTGATCATGGACGCCATGAAGATGCAGCACGAGATCAGGAGCCCGGCGCGCGGCTATGTGCGGCGCATCGCGGTCGAAGCGGGCGAGACGATCTACGAGGGCCATTCGCTGCTCTTCGTCGAGGAGGCCGATGTCGAGGTGAAGGGCGCTGCAGCCGAGGAGAAGATCGACCTCGACCATATCCGGCCGGATCTCGGCGAATACTTCGAGCGCCGGGCGATGACACTCGACGAGAAGCGGCCCGATGCCGTGGCGCGCCGGCGCAAGACCAACCAGCGCACCGCGCGGCAGAACCTCGACGATCTGGTCGACCCCAACAGCTTCGTCGAATACGGCGCCTTTGCCATCGCCAGCCAGCGCTCGCGGCGCACGATCGAGGATCTGATCGAGAAGACGCCGGCGGACGGGCTGATCACAGGCATCGGCCGGGTCAACGGCTCGCTGTTCGGGCCGGAGCGCAGCCGGGTCGCTGTGGCGCACTACGATTACACGGTGCTGGCCGGCACGCAGGGCAAGAACAACCACCACAAGAAGGACCGGCTGTTCGAGATCGTCGAAAAGCAGCGCATCCCTCTGGTCTTTTTCACCGAGGGCGGCGGCGGGCGGCCGGGCGACATCGACGTGCAATCGGTTGCAGGCCTCAACACCATGGCCTTCCACATCTTCGGACGACTGAGCGGCGCCGTGCCACTGGTCGGCATCAATTCCGGCCGCTGCTTCGCTGGCAACGCGGCGATCCTGGGCTGTTGCGACGTGGTGATCGCCACCAAGAACTCCTCGATCGGCATGGGCGGGCCGGCGATGATCGAAGGCGGCAATCTCGGCGTCTTTTCCCCCGAGGAAGTGGGGCCGATGTCGGTCCAGGTGCCCAACGGCGTGGTCGATATCGCCGTCGAGGACGAGGCGGAGGCCGTGGCCGTCGCCAAGCAGTATCTTTCCTACTTCCAGGGCGCGCTGCCGGAGTGGCGTGCGGCCGACCAGCGGCTGCTGCGTCGCGCCATCCCCGAGAACCGCCTGCGCGTCTACGACGTGCGCGACGTCATCTCGACGCTCTGCGACGAAGGCTCGGTGCTGGAACTGCGCCGCGCCTTTGGCCCGGGCATGGTGACGGCCTTTGCCCGCATCGAGGGCAAGCCGCTCGGTATCGTCGCCAATAATCCGGTGCACCTAGCGGGCGCGATCGACAGCGACGGCTCGGACAAGGCGGCGCGTTTCCTGCAGCTCTGCGATGCCTTCGACATCCCGATCCTGTTCCTCTGCGACACGCCCGGCATGATGGTGGGGCCCGAGATCGAGAAGACCGCGCTGGTACGCCATTGCTCGCGTCTGTTCGTGACCGGCGCCAACCTCACCGTGCCCTTCGGCACCATCGTGCTGCGCAAGGCCTATGGGCTGGGCGCCCAGGCGATGGCCGGCGGCTCGTTCCATGCGCCGGCCTTCGCGCTCTCCTGGCCGACCGGCGAGTTCGGCGGCATGGGCCTCGAGGGCGCGGTGAAGCTCGGCTATCGCAAGGAACTCGAGGCGGTGACCTATCCGGCCGAACGCCGCGCCTTGTTCGACGAGATGGTTGCGGCGGCCTATGCCCGCGGCAAGGCGCTGAGCACGGCGACCTATTTCGAGATCGATGAGGTGATCGACCCCGCCGATTCGCGTCGTTGGATTTCAACTGCGCTTCTGTCGGCCGAGCGCCGGCCCGCCTCCACCCATAAGAAGCGGCCGAACATCGATACTTGGTAAGGTCGATGGGCGCGCGGAGAGACGCGCGCCCACGAATCCTTACTGCGCGATCCAGAACGTGTCGGGCTGGTAGAGGCCGATGTATCCGCCCGGATCCCAGGCGTAGTAGCCTTCCTTCGGCACGTTGCGAACTTTCGGGCCGACAACGATGGGCTGGCGGATGCCGTTCACCGTGCCGATCGAGAAGACTTGGTCGGCATTGGTCTCCAGGATCTTTTCCCAGGCCTTGCGACGATCGGCCGGCGTCGCGCCGGTCTCCCATTCCTTCACGTAGTCGAGCAGCTTGCAGGCCGATTCCATGTCGCACTTCTCGCCCTGCCGGCCCTTCGATTCCACGAACATGCCCCAGCGCGACCATTGCAGGCCGCCCAGCATGGTCGGCGCGAACTCCTTGGGGCTGGTGTTGACCGTCGGCACCGCGGTCACGGCGCCGGCGAAGGCCGTCATCACGGCTTCGCCCGAGAAGGTCCGGAGCCGGAAGTTCTCGCGGGTCTGCGGCTTGGTCAGCATCTTGATGCCGATCTTCTTCCAGTTGTCGGCAATCAGGGCCAGCGCGTCGGCATCCTCGGTCTCTTCGCTGGCATGCTCGACGACGATGGTCGCCGGCCTGCCGTCGGGCAGCAGGCGAATGCCCTGGCTGTCCTTCTTGGTAAGGCCGATTTCGTCCAGGAGCTTGTTGGCGAGCTTCGGATCGTAGTTGGCCCACTTGGTCGCGTACTCCGGCTTGAACAGCTCGGAGCGCGGCATGATCGTGTTGTTGGAGGGTTTGGCGAGGCCGATATAGACGACCTGGTTCAGCTCGTCGCGATCGATGGCGAGCGACAGGGCCCGGCGGAAGCGCACGTCGCGCATCAGCTTGCGCCACTCCTCGTCGTTGGCCGTCAGGTTGGGGTAGAGCGCGATCTGCGAACCGGAGCCCGACTCCCAGAGACGCACGTTCACGCCCGAAGTCTGCGCGCTCTTCTGCAGGAATGTGTAGTCGCGCATGTTGAGGTAACGCGGCTGCAGGTCGGCCTCGCCGAGGCCCGCTTTGGCCGGCACGAGGTTGGTCGCGGCGACCGTGAAGATCACACGGTCGATATAGGGAAGCTGCTGCCCCTTGGCGTCGATGCGGTGATAGTAGGGATTGCGCATATAGACGAAGCGCTGCGCCGGCGACGCCGTGGTGTTGACCCACGGGTTGAGCGTCGGCAGGTCGATGTTGTCGTTGGCGTACATCACGTCGAGGCGCTTGTAGACCTGCACCCAGTTCTGCTGGCCGCCTTTGGCAGCCTTCAGGATCTCCGCCTCGGGCGTGTACTTGGTGTGGAACTTCTTGAGGTAATGCGCGGGCCGGAACAGGAAGAGCGGCGCAGCACGCGCCTGGCTTTCGATGAAGTAGGGATTGGGCTTCTCCCAAGTGTACTTGATCGTCAGCGGATCGATGATCTCGACCTTGGGCGGCTTGCCGTCGACCAGCAGTTCGACGGAGGGGCCGGAGCTCGAGAGCTCCTTGTTGTTGGCGACATCTTCCCAGAAGAAGCGGAAGTCTTCGGTGGTGAAGGGTTCGCCATCCGACCACTTGTGGCCGGCGCGCAGCTTGAAGGTGAACTCTCGGCCATCCTTCTCCTCGTAGCTTTCGAGGATGTCGGGCCTCAGCTTGAACTTGGGATCGTGAATGATGAGGCGCGTGTAGCTGTAGATCGTCATCAGACGCGTATCGCGCGCACTGGCGATGAGCATGTTGAGCTGGCCGCCCTGCTGGCCCGGCCCGTCCCCGCCGGCGAATTGCGTGACCACCCAGGGCTGCTGGGGGATGCGCTTGTCGATCGGGGGGAGAGCACCCGACTTCACCTGGTCGGCAAGCATCGGGGTTTCCTTGAGCGCGGGCAGCGGATCGGCAGCCAAAGCGGGACCTGCCATCCAGCCGAACAGGAGTGCCGTCGTCAGTGCGCGTCTTTTCATCATCAGCCTCACCTTTTGCCCATTTGTACGCGGGCTCTTCTTGTGGGTTCCGCCGGGCGGATGCCTTATGACGATCAAATCGCCTGGAACCGCTATCGTCAATGCCAGCGGCCTTTATTGACCGCTGTGCGTGACGTTTCGTTGACGCACCGCGCCGGACGCGCAAGAAAACGCCAATCGGCTTTGGATTGGGGGAAAGATGGCGAGCGGCCTTGAGAGTGAATTCGTGACGCTGCACGAGATTGTCAAAGCAGCCAAAATCCGCCTCAACCCCAATATCTGGGACTATCTGATCGGCGGGACCGAGACCGAAACCACGCTGCGGCGCAACCGGATGGCGCTGGACTCCATTGCCTTCAAGCCGCGCGTGTTGCGCGACGTTTCGACAATCGATCCTTCTTCGGAAATCTTCGGTCGCAAGATCCGACTGCCGGTCATGCTGGCACCGGTCGGATCGCTGGAATCCTTCGAGCCTGGCGGTGGCATTACGGTGGCCAGGGGCGCCGGTGCCGGCAATGTCCCGATGCTGATCAGCTCGGTGACGACGCTCAAGCTCGAGGACATCGTGAAGGGCGGCGCGGCGCCCAAGATCTACCAGCTGTACGTGCGCGGTGACGATGCCTGGGTCGCAGACTGTGTGAAGCGGGCGATGGATGCAGGATACGATGCCTTCTGCATCACCGTCGACACACAAGTCTACAGCCGCCGGGAGCGCGACATCGCCAAGCGCTTCGTGAAATCCTGGCGTACTGCGGCTACGGGTCAGGACTATCAGGCGTCCTTCTCGTGGAAGAACTTCACGGCAGTCCGCGAGAAGTTTCCCGACGTGAAGTTCATGCTGAAGGGCATCGGCACGGGCGAGGATGCCGAGCTTGCCTGCCAGCAAGGCGTCTGGTCGGTCTATTGCTCGAACCATGGCGGTCGCCAGCTCGACCATGGTCGCGGTTCGGCCGAGGTGCTGCCGGAGATCGTCGAGGCCGTTGCCGGCCGCGCCAAGATCGCCGTCGACGGTTCCTTCAGCCGCGGCAGCGACATCGTGAAGGCGATCTGCATGGGCGCCGACTGGGTCGGGCTCGGCCGTCTCTATTGCTACGGCCTCGCCGCTGCGGGCGCGGCCGGCATCGAGCGCGTGATCGAGCTGCTCGAAGAGGAGATGAAGGAGGCGATGGGCCTGCTGGGCGTCACCTCACTGTCGCAACTCGACAAGAGCTACATCAGCCGCAGCATGCCGACCAACATGCCCGGCGTGCACAGCGCCTTCCCGCTGCTGAACCTTCGCGACGAAGGCTACTGATCCCGGCCGGCGGATCGTCTCGTCCGCCAGGCGAGGAGACGGGAGAGGAGAGGCTCAGCCTCTCCCGATGAACGGCATCTTGGTCGCCATCACGGTCATGAACTGTACGTTGGCGTCGAGCGGCAGGCTGTCCATGTAGACGATGGCCTGGGCAACCGCATCGACGTCCATGCGCGGCTCGGCGATGGTCGTCCCGTTGGGCTGCAGCACGCCCTTGGTCATGCGCTCGGTCATCGGCGTCACGGCATTGCCGATGTCGATTTGGCCGCAGGCGATATCGTAGGCACGGCCGTCGAGCGAGGTCGACTTGGTGAGGCCGGTGATGGCGTGCTTGGTCGAGGTGTAGGCCACCGAGAAGGGCCGCGGCGCATGCGCGGAGATCGAGCCGTTGTTGATGATGCGGCCGCCCCGCGGCTTCTGGTCCTTCATGATCTTCATCGCTTCCTGCGTGCACAGGAAGGGCCCCGTCAGGTTGGCAGCCACGACGCTCAGCCAGGTTTCGTAGGGCAGCTCCTCGAGCGGAACGGGCGGTGCGCCGCCGCCGGCATTGTTGAACACCAGGTCGAGCCGGCCCCAGGTCGCCTTGACCTTGGCGAACAGCGCCACGATATCGTCGCGCTTGGCGACGTCGGTCGGGACCGCGAGGGCATTGGATGCGTTGTCGCCGGCCATCTTGGCCGTTTCGTCCAGCGCATCCTTGCGCCGGCCGGCAAGCGCCACCTTGTAGCCGTTCTTCAGCAGGGCGAGCGCTGAGGCGCGGCCGATGCCGCTGCCTGCGCCGGTGACGATTGCAATCTTCCCGCTCATGGATTCGTTCCTCCTCGAAGGAGCGGACCCTAGCAGACCGGCGCACCACGGTTGAAGGGCGGCGTTTGCCGTCGCAGTGTTGTGCCATGCATCGCCGCTCCTTCGTCGCTGGAATGGGGGCAGTCGGGGTTGGTGGCCTCTGGCTCCCGCCCGCTGCGCGTGCCGAGCCGCCACTGGCAGCCGATCCCTTCGCACTGGGCGTCGCCTCCGGCCGGCCGATGCCCGACTCCCTTGTGCTGTGGACGCGATTGATGCCAGGCGGCGAGCCTGGTGAGCGGCTCGCCTCGCCGGTTCCGGCCGACTGGACGATCGCCGAGGACGAGGCGATGCGGCGCGTCGTTGGGCACGGGCAGGCGACGGCCGAGGCGCGCTGGGCCCATTCGGTTCATGTCGAGGTTGGCGGGCTCAGACCCAATCGGCCTTACTGGTATCGTTTCACCGCACGCGGCAAGGCCAGTCCTGTTGGCCGTACACGCACTGCGCCCGACGGTAGCGAGCGCCTGTCCGATCTCCGTTTCGTTTTCGCCTCCTGCCAGCAATACGAACAAGGCTACTACTCGGCGTTTCGCCATATGGCCGCGGAGGAGGCGGCTTTCGTCCTGCACCTGGGCGACTACATCTACGAGAAGTCGTGGGGCCGCGACCTGGTTCGTCGACACGAGGGCGGGCGCACGACGACGCTCGACGAATATCGCGACCGCTACGCCCAGTACAAATCCGACCGGGACCTGCAGTCCGCACATGCGGCCTTTCCGTGGATCGTCACCTGGGACGATCACGAGGTCGACGACGACTATACCGACGATATCTCTCCTCAGGAGCCCGACCGCGGGCGTTTCGTGGCGCAGCGTGCGGCCGCCTATCAGGCGTTCTGGGAGCATATGCCGTTGCCGCTGTCGTTCCGGCCGCAGGGACCGTCCCTGCGGCTCTACGACCGCTATCGTTTCGGCGACCTCGCGGAATTCCATGTGCTCGACGAGCGGCAATATCGCTCGCACCATGCCTGCCGCGCCGCGCTGCCGCGCAACAAGGTGATGCGCGCGTGTGCCGAACGTCTCGATCCGGCGCGCACCATGCTGGGGACTGCACAAGAAGCATGGCTCGCCGACGGCCTGGCCCGCGCCTCGACGACGTGGAACGTGATCGCCCAGCAGACCTTGATGGCCCAGGTCGATCGCGGCGACGGGGAACATCGTGCCTTCTGGCATGATGGTTGGGACGGCTATGCGCCGGCCCGGCAACGGCTGCTCGATGCGGTCGCCGCGTCGCCCGTTCGCGATACGCTGGTGGCCAGTGGCGACGTTCATTCCTTCTGGGCCGCCGATCTCAAGCGCGACGTCGATGACGCGACGGCGCCCGCGGTCGCAACGGAGTTCGTCGGCGGCTCGATCACGTCCCAGGGGCCGGCGCCCGCGCGCGTGAAGGCGTTGTTGGCCAGGAATCCCGACCTTCGCTACGGGCTCGGTGGACGTCACGGCTACGCCCAGGTGGTGCTGGCGCCCAAAGCGGCCACCGTGGCGTTCCGCGTCGTCGATACGGTGAAAGAGCCGACGGCCGGCATTGCGACGATCCAGCGCTTCGCTGTCGAAGCCGGTCGCCCGGGTGTGGGGGCGCCTTAGCCAATATTGAGAGCACGCCGATCCCGTCGCCGGGGTGCCCCACTTGCGCATCCCGGTACCGGCGCGGCAGGCTGAATGTCATTTGCGCGAGGAGGGGACGTGGCCAAGGACAAGCCTGATATTGCGCGCCTGGTCGACGAGGCCGCAAAAGCGATCGGCCTGCCGATCGCGCCGGAGTACCGTCCGAACGTGATCCTGAATGTCGAGCGTGCGCTGGCGATTGCCCAGCCACTGCTTGAAGTCGAGCTCGACGACGAGCTGACGCCGGCGCCGGTGTACCGGCCATGAGCGATCCCCTGTCGAAGGCCGCGACCGCGGGCGAGATTGCGCACGCCGTCGCGACCCACAAGGTCAAGGCTGCCGCCGTGGTCGACGCGGCACTGAAGCGTATCGAGGCGGCCGAGCCCACGGTCAACGCCTTCACCGACATCCTGGCCGAGCGGGCACGGAAGCGCGCTGCCGAGATCGATGCCAGCAAGCACCCCGGGCCATTGGCCGGCGTGCCCTTTGCCGTGAAGAACCTGTTCGACATCGCGGGTCTGCCGACCCGCGCGGGTTCCAAGATCAACAACGACGGGCCGAAGGCGGCCCGCGACGGCGCGCTGATCCGAAGGCTGGAGGCAGCCGGGGCGATCCTGGTCGGCGGCCTCAACATGGGCGAATATGCCTACGACTTCACCGGCGAGAACGCCCATTACGGCCCCTCGCGCAATCCGCACGATCCGTCGCGCATGACCGGCGGATCGTCGGGAGGGTCGGGAGCGGCCGTCGCGGCGGGCGAGGTGTCGCTGGCGCTGGGCTCGGACACCAACGGCTCGATCCGCGTGCCGTCGTCGCTCTGTGGTCTGTTCGGCCTGAAACCGACCTACGGGCGGCTGAGCCGCGCGGGGTCGTTCCCCTTCGTCGATGCCCTCGATCATCTGGGGCCGATCGCGCGGTCGACCGAAGACCTGGCGCTGTCGTTCGATGCCATGCAGGGGCCCGATCCCGACGACCCGGTGTGCACCCACATGCCGCCCGATCCGACACTGCCGCATCTCGCCGAAGGCATAGAGGGGCTGCGCATCGCGGTCGCCGGCGACTATTTCGCGAAAGGCGGCGAACCCGAAGCCTTCGAGGCCGTGACGACGGTGGCCACGGCGCTGGATGCCAGCCATACGGTCGTGCTGCCGCAGGCCGCGGCGGCGCGGGCAGCGGCCTATGTGATCACCGCCATCGAAGGCGCACAGCTCCACCTCCCGCGGTTGAAGACCCGGCCGCAGGATTTCGATCCCGATACGCGCGAACGCTTCATGGCCGGCGCGCTGCTGCCGGGCTCGTGGTACGTGAAGGCGCAACGCTTTCGCCGGCACTATCGAGCCAACGTTCTGAAGCTCTTCAACGAGGTCGACGTCGTGCTGGCGCCGGCGACGCCCTGCACCGCGCCCAGGCTTGGCCAGGTCATGATGAAGCTGGGCGGCGTCGAACTGCCGGTGCGCGCCAATCTCGGCGTTTTCACGCAGCCGATCTCCTTCATCGGCCTGCCGGTCGTGGTGGTGCCCCTGCAGCGGCGGCGCGGCTTGCCGATCGGCGTTCAGCTCATTGTTCGCCCCTATAACGAGAAGGCCGCCTTGCGTGTCGCGGCCTTCCTGGAGAAGCAGGGCGTGGCCAGCGCGCCGCCGGTCTGAGGGGCGCCGCTGTGTGGTCGGCCGACAGGCAACCCCACTTGGATGCGCACGGCCGACGGCTGGCGTATCGTGGCCGCGCACGTCCCGCTTCTCGGCGAGACGATTCCGATGAAGGGCTAGGGACGAATTGAAGCTCCTCCTCACTCATGTGCCTCAGGCCCGGCGGCAGTATTACGGCGCGCGGGCGCTCAAGCGGCTTCAGGAACTGGTCGACGTCGTATTGCACGAAGGCGATGCGCCGCTCGATTCCGCGGGCGTGATCGCCATGGCGCGCGGCACCGACTTCATCATTGCCGACCGCTCGACGCCGATACCGGCCGAAGTCTTTGCCGGCCTGCCGCGCCTCAAGGTCGTGATGCGGAGCGCCATCGACATTCGGAACATCGACGTGGCTGCGGCGTCGGCGGCGGGCGTGCTGGTCACCCATGCCGAAGCGGGCTTCGTGAAATCCGTGGTCGAACTGACCCTGGGGTTCCTGGTCGATCTTTCACGCGGCATCTCGCGTGCGGCGGCAGACTATCACGCGGGCCATATGCCGGAGATCAAGGTGGGCCGGCAGCTGAGCGGTGCCACCGCCGGCATCATCGGCTATGGCCGGATCGCGCGCGATCTCGCGCCGCTGCTGGCTCAGATGGGCATGACGGTGCTGATCGCCGATCCCTATGCCCAGGTCGATGATCGGCGTTTCCAGAAGCTGCCTCAGGATGAACTGCTGGTGCGTGCCGACTACGTGATCTGTCTCGCCATCGCCAATGAGGAGACCGAGAACCTGCTCGATGCGGCGGCATTCGCGCGCATGAAGCCGGATGCCTTCTTCATCAACATGTCGCGCGGCAACTTGGTGGACGAAGCGGCGCTAGCGCAAGCGCTGGAGGAGGGCCGGATCGCCGGTGCCGCCATGGATGTCGGTCGCGCACCGGACCAGATGCCGTCACCGGCGCTGGCGCGCCTGCCCAATGTCATCGCCACGCCGCATATCGGTGGCCTGACGCCACCCGCCAGCGAAAGCCAGGCGATGGATACAGTCCGGCAGGTCGAGGCGCTGGTGAAGGGCGAGGTGCCGCCCGGCGCGGTCAATCTCGCGGACTGGTCGCGGCGGGGTTGAAATGCCTCGCCGGAGCGCCATGTGCCCCTAATGCGCACCCCCAAGGACCTGATCGCCGTTCATGTGCCTGCCGAGGATCTGGGCGAGTACAATCTCACCCAGAGCGGCTGGTATGCGATGGACGACGGCGACCATGTCATCCTCGGGCCCTTCGACAGCCTCGCCCAGTGCGACCGCGCAATCCGCGATCGCCTCCAGGCCACAAAAGACCTCTAGCCGTCTCTCGGCCAGCCGGCCTCAGTTTCCGGGCCCGCGTTCCATCGAGAAGGGCTGCCAGCGCTGCAGACTGGACTTCTCCAGCACCATGGGGTTGACGCAGGCGCGCGGCCACTTGCCGCCCAGCACCAGCGACAGTTCCGCACCGACGCGGCGCTTGCGGGCGAGGTCGAAGCGGTTGGAGGCGGAGGCGACGTGCGCCGTCAGGATCACGTTGTCCATGCCGAGGAGCGGATTGTTGTGGCCGACCGGCTCGGTCTCGAGCACGTCGAGGCCCGCACCCGCGATCCAGCCTTCCTGCAGCGCCTTGATCATGGCGGCCTCGTCGACGGTCGAACCGCGGCCGGTGTTCACGAACAGCGCCGTCTTCTTCATCAGGCGGAAGTTCCGCTCCTTCATCATGTGATGCGCGTCCTTGGTGCCGGGCGCGTGCATGCTCACGATGTCGGAGCGTTGCAGCAGCTCGTCGTAGCCGACCGGCTGCACGCCGTAGTCGGACATGACCAGCTCTTCGATATAGGGATCGTAGGCCAGCATCTGGAAGCCGAACGGCGCCGCGCGCTTGGCGACCGCGCGCGCGACATGGCCGAAGGAGATGAAGCCTAGAGTCATGCCCATGAGGCGCGGGAACTCGTAGAGTGCCGGTCGCGCCTTGGCCCATTCGCCCTTGCGCACCATCTGGTCCTGCACGACCAGCCGCCGCCAGCTCGCCAGGATCAGGGTCATGGCATGGTCGGCCACTTCCTCGATGAAGGTGTCGGGCACGTTGGTGACCGGGATGCCGAGCCTGGTCGCGACATCGACATCGACCGAATCGACGCCGACGCTGCCCAGCGAGACGACTTTCAGCTTCTTGCCCGCCTCGATCACCTTGGCCGTGATGCGCGGGCGGCCCTTGCCGTAGATCGCGTCGGCGTCGACCACCGCCTTGGCAAGGTCGTCCTCGCTGCCCGAAACCTCGACGATTTCCGCGCCGATCCCGGCCAGGGTTTCCATTTCCAGGGAATGGTCCGAATTACCCGGGCCGGTCGTCACGATCTTGAAACGCGCCACGTGTTGTCTCCTCCGTCGATTTGACGGCACTCTAGCGCAATCACGCGCCCTTCCAACCTCGGTGATCTCGAAATGCCTGCGCCCAAGAACGTTCTGCTTATCGTCGTCGACCAGTGGCGCGGCTTGATGCTGCCCAAGCTGGGGGCGGACTATCTCAAGCTGCCCAATATCGACCGCCTGTGCGCCGAAGGCGTCACGTTCCGCAACCATTTCACGCAGTCCGTACCTTGCGGTCCGGCACGGGCCAGCCTGCTGACCGGTCAGTATGTGATGAATCATCGCGCGGTGCAGAACACCATTCCGCTGTCGCTGCGCTTCACGAATCTCGCCCACGAACTGCGGCGCGGCGGCTACGATCCGGCGCTGGTCGGCTACACCACCACCACCCCCGATCCACATCATACCGCGCCCAGCGATCCGCGTTTCTTCGTGCTGGGCGACATCATGGACGGTTTCCATTCCGTCGGCGCCTTCGAGAATCGCGACGCCTATTTCGGCTGGGTGGCAGGGCAGGGCTTCGAGCTGCCGAAGAACCGCGACGATGTCTGGCTGCCGCAAGGTGCCGCTGGGGATGAGAGGGGAGCCGGCGCCACCGACCGGCCGGCGGTGATCCCCAAGGAGCTGTCGGACACGGCCTGGTTCACCGAGCGCGGGCTGTCCTATCTGCGCGGCCGCGCTGGCAAGCCGTGGTTCCTGCATCTCGGCTACTACCGGCCGCATCCGCCGTTCATCGCGCCGGCGCCCTACAATGCGATGTACCGGCCGGAAGACATGCCGAAGGTCGTGCGCGCCGTGTCGCCCGCCGAGGAGGCGAAGCAGAACGCGCTGCTCGCCTACTATGTGAACAACATCAACCAGTCGAGCTTCTTCCAGGACGGCAAAGCGAAAGCCTCGGCGATGAGCGAGGCCGAGGTGGCGCAGATGCGCGCCACCTATTGCGGTCTGATGAGCGAGATCGACGATCACCTCGGCCGCGTCTTCGACTATCTGAAGGAAACCGGGCAGTGGGACGATACGCTGATCATCTTCACCTGCGATCACGGCGAGCAGCTCGGCGACCATCACCTTCTGGGCAAGATCGGCTATTTCGACGAGTCCTACCGAATCCCGATGGTCATTCGCGATCCGCGGGCGGCCGCGAACGGTGCGCGCGGCAGCATCGTCGAGCGCTTCACCGAAACCATCGACACCATGCCGACCATCCTCGAATGGCTAGGCCTGCCGGTACCGCGCCAGTGCGACGGCCACTCGCTGCTGCCGTTCTGCGAAGGGGTGACGCCGGCCGACTGGCGAACCGAGGTCCATTACGAGTTCGACTTCCGCGACCTGTATTACTCTCAGCCCGAGACGGCGCTCGGCCTGTCGATGGACAAGTGTGCGCTGGCGGTCGTGCAGGACGAGGCCTTCAAGTACGTCCACTTTGCGGCTCTGCCGCCGCTCCTGTTTGACCTGAAGAAGGATCCCGGCCAGTTCGTGAATTGCGCCGCCGATCCCGCCTACGCCGCCATCGTCGCGGAGTATGCGCGCAAGATGCTGGACTGGCGGCTAGGCTACGCCGAGCGCACCTTGACCGGCTATCGTGCCACGCCCAAGGGCTTGGAGGTCCGCGCGGCCTAGGCGGCTCGCAGGGCGGGCTGTAGACTGGGTGGATGAACGAGGAAACCTACCGGCGGCCCATGCCGGGCCAGGATCATCCACCCAACGCTTCCCCCGACTACAAGTCGACGGCGCGTCGTGCACCGAGCCGTCCTGCGGTCGTGCTGCCGCACAGCCTGTCGGAGATCACCGGCCCGTCGCTGCGTGCGGTGCGGCTGGATGCCGGCGAGAACGACCTGACGCGCCAGCGCATGGGCGAACCGCTCGGCGAGCGCATCATCGTGCAGGGCAGGGTGCTCGATCAGGACGGCAGGCCGGTGCCCGAGGCGCTGGTCGAGATTTGGCAGTGCAATGCCGCCGGTCGCTATCACCATCCCGGCGACCAGCACGATGCGCCGCTCGATCCGAATTTCTACGGCGGTGGCCGCGCCCGCGCCGATGCGGAGGGCAACTACAGGTTCGTGACCATCAAGCCCGGCGCCTATCCCTGGAAGAACCACCACAATGCCTGGCGTCCGGCGCATATCCACTTCTCGCTGTTCGGGCCGGCCTTCGCCACGCGCCTGATCACGCAGATGTATTTTCCCGGCGATCCGTTGCTAGCCTTCGACCCGATCTACAATTCGGTGCCCGAAGGTGCGCGGGCGCGCCTGCAGGCGGCTTTCGACATGGAGGCGACGCAGCCGGAATGGGCGCTGGCCTATCGCTTCGACATCGTGCTGCGCGGCCGCAACGCCACGCCGATGGAGAATGCATGAGCCGCGCCCTGACGCCGTCCCAGACGATTGGCCCGTTCTATTTCGGCACGATTACCAACGCCTATCGGCACGACCTCGCCCCTCGGGGCGTCGCCGGCGAGCGGCTGGAGATCGAACTCAGCCTCCACGACGTCGATGGCGCGACCGTGCCCGATGGCCTGTTCGAGATCTGGCAGGCCAACAGCCACGGCCGTTACGACCATCCCGAGGATCGCCGCAACCTGCCGCTCGATCCCGGCTTCGACGGTTTCGGCCGCGCTTCGACCGACACCGCGGGCCGCGCGACCTTCGGCACCATCAAGCCCGGTCGCGTGCCCTGGCCGGCGGGCGGTCTGCAGGCAGCGCACATCAACATCTCGGTGTTCGCGCGCGGTGTGCTCAACCGGCTGGCGACGCGGCTCTATTTCGAGGGCGATCCCGAGCTGACCGAGGACCCCGTGCTGAAGCTGGTCGAGCCCGCCCGTCGCGCGACGTTGATCGCCAAGCGCGATGCCTCCGGAGTCTGGCGGTTGCCCATTCATTTGGGCGGAGCGCGCGAAACCGTCTTCTTCGACTGCTGAGCGCATGGCCGGCCGTCTCGTCGCTGCGCTGAGCGCTTCGGCCGTCACAGCGGAAGCCTTCTCCGATCTCGCAACATTGCGGCACATGCTGCGCTTCGAAGCAGCGCTTGGCGACGCTGCGGCGAAAGCAGGGTTGATTCCCAAACGCGCCGCCGCCGTCATCGCGAAGGCCTGCGATCCGTCGCTTTACGATCCGGTGTCGCTGGCTGTCGCCGCGCGCCGCAGCGCCACGCTCACGGTGCCTTTGGTCAAGGCTCTGACGGAAGAGGTTTCCAGACGCGATGCCGCAGCAGCGGGCTACGTCCATTGGGGCGCCACCAGCCAGGACGTCATCGACACGGCGATGGTGCTGCAACTCGGCGAGGCGCTGCCACCGCTTCTCGAGGCGGCTGACGGCATCGTTGCCTCTTTCGCCAGGCTGGCGAAGAAGCATCGCGCAACGCCGATGCTCGGCCGTACGCTGTTGCAGCCCGCGACGCCGCTGGCGCTGGGGCAGAAGATCGCCGGCTGGGCGTCGGACATCGACCGCGCCAAGTGTCGCCTTGCATCGAGCTTTGCCGAGACACAGGTCCTGCAGTTTGGCGGCGCCTCGGGCAGCCTCACGGCCCTGGGCCGCGATGCCGAGCCCGTCATGAAGGCGCTGGCCAAAACCTTGAAACTTGCCCTGCCGCCGGGCCCGTGGTTCACGCAGCGTGTGCGCGTGGCGGCACTTGCGCAGGATTGCGCGCTTCTGGTCGGTGCGTTGGCCAAGGCGTCGCGCGACATTTCCCTGATGATGCAGATCGAGGTAGGCGAAGCGGCGGAGCCTGCGGGGCCGGGACGCGGCGGCTCCTCGACCATGCCGCACAAGCGCAATCCCGTGGGCGCAGCGCTCGTCCTCTCGGCGGCCGCGCGGGCGCCGATGCTGGCGGCGACGATTGTTGCGGCACTCCCTCAGGAGCATGAGCGCGCGCTGGGCGGCTGGCAGGCGGAGTGGCCGACAATCGCGGCCCTCGTCGAAACTCTAGGCTCCGCGGTGGAGGCGATGGCCGAGGTCGCGGACGGCCTCACGATCGATCCCGACGCCCTGCAGGCCAACATGGACGCAGCCGAAGCCGCCGTGTTCGCCGAACGCGCGACCTTTCTGCTCGCCCGGAAGATCGGCAAGCAGAAGGCCGGCGCGCTGGTCGAGAAGGCGTTGGCCCAAGGCGGCTCGTTCATCGAAGCGCTCGGGCAGCTCGAAAAGGAACTGGCCGATAAGGCGGCCCTCCTGGGCTACTCCCCGAAATTCGTCGATCGTCTTCTGGCGGATCTGAAGCGGGAGGGATAGTGGGCGGCCGCGAGCTGGCGTGCCTCTACCTGGAACCTTTCACACGTACGAGACCTTCACGATCTCGATCTCCTCCTCGCCGCCGGGCGTGCGCATCCGCACGACATCGCCCTCGTGGGCGCGCAGGAGGGCGCGGGCGATGGGGGAGATCCAGCTGACATGGCCGCGGCCGGGATCGACTTCGTCGACGCCCACGATCTTCACCGTGCGCTCCTCGTCGCGGGCGTTGGCGTAGACGACTGTGGCCCCGAAGAAAACCTGGTCGGTCTTGGGCCGCTTGGCCGGATCGACAACCTCGGAGCGTTCCAGCCGCTTGCTGAGGAAGCGGATGCGGCGGTCGATCTCGCGCAGGCGCTTCTTGCCGTAGAGATAGTCGCCGTTCTCCGAGCGGTCGCCGTTGGCCGCCGCCCAGGACACGACCTGCACGACTTCCGGCCGCTCCTTGCGCATGAGGGTCATCAACTCCTCGCGCATGCGGGCGAAGCCCTCGGGGGTCATATAGTTCTTGGCGCCGGCAGGCAGACCGCCGATATCCTCGGGCAGGTCGTCCTCGTCGTCGCCGTCGCTTTCCTTGGTGAAGGCCTTGCTCATTTCGGTCCTTAATCTATCAAGTCGGGGCGGATGAAAACCAGCTCCTCCCGCTCCCCTCTACAGCGCGCTTCGGGCGAAAGCCGCGTCGTCTTCGAGCGGCGCGACGGCCGGACGCGGTTGGCGGATCTCTATCAACGCGATCCCTGCCGGATCTTGTTCCCGGTGCCGGAGCCGGGCGAACCGCCGCAGGCCGTGATGATCACGACCTCTGGCGGCGTCACCGACGGCGATTCGCTCACGATGGCGGTCGAGATCGGCGCCGACGCCGAGGCGGTCGCCACGACCCAGGCGGCGGAGAAGATCTATCGCGCCGCCAAGGGCGGTGGCCATTGCGGCATAGAGGTGCGGCTGGCCGTTGCTGCAGGGGCCACGCTGGAGTGGCTACCGCAGGAAACCATCGTCTTCGAAGGCGCGCGGGTGAAGCGGCGGACCGTAGCGGACGTCGGCGCGGGCGGCGCGCTGCTCGCCTGCGAAATGGTGGTGCTGGGCCGTGCTGCATCGGGCGAGCGCTTCACCTCGGGCCTGCTGCTGGACTCCTGGTCGGTGCGGCAGTCCGGCCGGCTGGTGTGGACGGATACTCTACGCGTCGAGGGCGAGACGCCGGACGGCGCAGGCTTCGGTGCGGCCAATGCGCTGGCGACCGTCATCGGTGTCTGGACCGAACCGCAGCAGCGTTTCGAGGAAGCCCGCGCCTTGCTGGAGGCTGCAGATGAAGTGCGCGCCGGCGTCACCCTTGTGAACGGCATCCTCGTCGCACGCCTGCTGGGGGAGGCGACTTCCGTACGCGCCGAGACCATCCGCTTCCTCACGGCGTTTCGCGGAGGACGTCTGCCGCGTGTTTGGCACGTTTGATGCAACTCTTTGCCGAAATGGATGCCGCGCTATAGTCCGGCCCAACCACTGAAGGGCTAGCGGGCAGGGGGAAACGGTCGATGAATCTGACGCCACGCGAGAAAGACAAGCTTCTGGTGGCCATGGCGGCCATCGTGGCGCGCCGCCGTCTCGAACGCGGCGTGAAGCTCAACTATCCCGAGGCCGTGGCCCTCATCACCGATTTCGTCGTCGAAGGCGCGCGCGATGGTCGTTCGGTCGCCGACCTGATGCGCGACGGCGCCCATGTGATTAGCCGAGCTCAGGTGATGGACGGCATCGCCGACATGCTGGCGGAAATCCAGGTCGAGGCGACGTTTCCCGACGGCACCAAGCTCGTCACCGTCCACGCCCCGATCCGCTGAGGAGAGACGCCATGATCCCCGGTGAAATCCTCGCGGGCAAAGGCGAGCTGGAACTGAACAAGGGTCGCAACCCGATTACCATCGAAGTAGCCAACACCGGCGACCGGCCGATCCAGGTCGGCAGCCACTATCATTTCTTCGAGACCAACGACGCGCTGAGGTTCGACCGCAAGCGCGCCAAAGGCATGCGGCTCGACATCGCGGCCGGCACCGCCGTGCGCTTCGAGCCCGGCCAGTCGCGCACGGTGAGGCTCACGCCCTATCTCGGCAGCCGCGAAAGCCACGGTTTCCAGGGCAGGGTCGGTGGGAAGCTCGGTCCCATCGCCAAGGTCGGTCCGTCGAACGAGGGCCCGACGCGCATCTCGCGCTCGGCCTATGTCCACATGTTCGGCCCCACGGTGGGCGACAAGGTGCGGCTGGCCGATACCGATCTCTTCATCGAGGTCGAGAAGGACCACACGATCTACGGCGAGGAAGTGAAGTTCGGCGGCGGCAAGGTGATCCGCGACGGCATGGGCCAGAGCCAGCGTACGCGCGCCCAGGGTGCCGTCGATACCGTGATCACCAATGCGCTGATCCTCGATCATTGGGGCATCGTGAAAGCCGATATCGGTTTGAAGGGCGGGCTGATCGTGGCCATCGGCAAGGCCGGCAATCCCGACGTACAGCCCGGCGTGGATATCGTGATCGGCCCTGGCACCGAAGCGATTGCCGGCGAGGGCAAGATCATTACGGCGGGCGGCATCGACTGCCACATCCACTTCATTTGCCCGCAGCAGGTCGACGATGCGCTCTATAGCGGCGTCACCACCATGATGGGTGGCGGCACCGGCCCGGCACATGGCACGCTTGCCACCACCGTGACGCCCGGCCCTTGGCACATGGGCCGCATGCTGCAGGCGGCCGAAGGCTTGCCGATGAACCTCGGTTTCTTCGGCAAGGGCAACACGTCGAAGCCGGCCGGCATCAAGGAGCAGGTCGAGGCCGGCGCCTGTGGACTCAAGCTTCACGAAGATTGGGGCACGACGCCGGCGGCCATCGACAATTGCCTGACGGTCGCTGATCGCATGGATGTGCAGGTGGCGATCCATACCGACACCTTGAACGAGTCGGGCTTCGTCGAGACGACGCGCGCCGCCTTCAAGGGCCGCACCATCGCGACGTTCCACACCGAAGGCGCCGGCGGCGGCCATGCGCCGGACATCATCCGTCTGGCCGGCGAGAAGAACGTGCTGCCGTCCTCGACCAACCCGACGATGCCCTACACGGTGAACACCGTGGACGAGCATCTCGACATGCTGATGGTCTGCCATCACCTCGATGCTGCCATCCCCGAGGATGTTGCTTTTGCCGAAAGCCGCATCCGCAAGGAGACCATCGCGGCCGAAGATATCCTCCACGACATGGGTGCCTTCTCGATGATGTCGTCCGACAGCCAGGCCATGGGCAGGGTCGGCGAAGTCGTGATCCGCACATGGCAGACCGCCGACAAGATGAAGAAGCAGCGTGGGCGTCTCAAGGAAGAGAGCGGCGACAACGACAATGTCCGCGCCAAGCGCTACATCGCCAAGTACACGATCAATCCGGCAATCACCCACGGCATTTCCAAGCATGTGGGTTCGGTCGAAGTCGGCAAGCGCGCCGATCTGGTGATCTGGTCGCCGGCCTTCTTCGGCGCCAAGCCCGACATGGTGCTGCTCGGCGGCTCGATCGTGGCGGCCCCAATGGGCGATCCCAATGCGTCGATCCCGACGCCGCAGCCGGTTCACTACCGGCCGATGTTCGGTGCTTTAGGCCGCAGCCTCGTCGTCAGCCCGGCCCTGTTCGTCTCGCAGGCGGCCATCGCCAAGGGCGTGGCGAAGAAGTGGGGACTGAGCCGGCCGCTGCTGCCGGTCAAGGGCACCCGCAAGATCGGCAAGAAGCACATGATCCACAATTCGCGCTGCCCCAAGATCGAGGTCGATTCCGAGACCTACGAGGTGCGGGCCGACGGCGAACTCCTGACCTGCGAGCCCGCCACGTCGCTGCCGTTGGCGCAGCGCTACTTCCTGTTCTGACCATGAAGCGAGCCATCGACGTCGTACGTGCCGGTCATTGGCCGGCACCGGAGCGCATCGACACCGTGACCCTGCTGTTCGACGACCGGTACCGTCGACGCCTGCGCATGCTGGGCGATGGCGGGCTCGACTTCCTGCTCGATCTGGTCGAGCCGGTCGTGCTGCATACCGGCGACGGGCTGAGGTTGGAGGAGGGTGGCTTCGTGGAGGTGAGGGCGGCAGAAGAAGACCTCGTCGAGGTGCGCGGCCGCGATGCCGCGGCCTTCGCGCGGATCGCCTGGCATCTCGGCAATCGCCACCTGCCGACACAGATCGATCACGACCGGCTCCTGATCCGCGACGATCATGTCATCGTCGACATGCTGAAGGGGTTGGGCGCCGAGGTACGCAAGGTGCGCGTGCCCTTCGATCCCGAGGGCGGCGCCTACGGCCAGCACAATCACGATACCGGCCATCGCCATGGCGAGCTGCATCCGGAGCGTCATGACTAGTGACGTAAAGAGGGACCCGCTCTATAGGCTGCTGGCTTGGCTGTCGCCGGCCTATCCGATCGGTGCCTTCAGCTACAGCCATGGTGTCGAGACCGCCATCGAGGAAGGCTTCATCCGGGATCGCACGTCGCTCGTCGCCTGGCTGCGCAGTGTCTTGGCGGACGGCACCGGCCGCGTCGACAGCGCGCTGTTCGCGGCTGCCTGGCGTGCTGCGAGCGAGAGAGACTGGCAGGTCTTCGATGCCATCGCCGAGCGCGCGGCCGCGTGGCGCGGCACGTCGGAAATGGCGCTGGAATCACGCCAGCAGGGCGGTTCGTTCCTGTCGATCACCCGCACGGCTTGGCCGCATGCAGACCTCGACGCGGCGGACCAGCGGCTCCAGGGGGAGATCGCGCTGCCCGTCGCAGTGGCGCTGGCCGCTGCGGTGCATGCAATTCCGCTGGAGGCGGCTCTTGGGGGGTATCTGCATGCCTTCGCCGCCAACCTGATTTCGGCCGCCGTGCGAGCGGTTCCGCTGGGGCAGAGCGATGGGCAAAGGGCGCTTGCGGCCTTGGAGAATACGGTGAATGAAACGGTCGCGGCAGCGCTGGCGGTCGAGTCGCTGGACGAGGTCGGCACGGCGACGCCTCTGCTCGATTGGTGCTCGCTGCGACATGAAACACAGTACACGAGGCTTTTCCGTTCATGACGATATTGCTGGCCTTGTTGTTGACCATTGGGGTCGGCGCCATCGCAGTCATGCATGCCATGTGGGGACTGGGCAGCTATTGGCCCGAAGAGAGCGAGGAAGCGCTGGCCCGTGCCGTCGTGGGCGACGGTCGGCGCCGCATGCCGCCTGCCTGGCAGTGCTTTGCCGTTGCGCTCCTGCTGGCCGTGATGGCCCTGTGGCCCTGGTATGCGCTGGGTCGCATGACCGAGCCGCGCGTTCTGGCCGGCACCTATGTCATCGCCGGCATCTTCGTCGCCCGCTGCGTGGCCGGCTACAGCATGCGCTGGAGAACCCACTTCACAGCCGAGCCCTTTGCCACCCGGAACAGGAAGTACTATTCGCCCTACTGCCTGCTGATGGGTGTAGGCTACATCGCCCTCGCGGCCGGAGAACTCGAGCTATGAGCGTGCGTGGTCCCCTGAGAGTTGGCGTCGGCGGTCCCGTGGGATCGGGCAAGACCGCATTGGTCGAGCGCCTGTGCAAGCGGATGCGCGAGACCTACGACATCGCCGTCGTCACCAACGACATCTACACCAAGGAAGATGCCGAGTTCCTGACCCGCGCCGGGGCCTTGGCGCCGGAACGCATCGTCGGCGTCGAGACCGGCGGTTGTCCGCATACGGCGATCCGCGAGGACGCCTCGATCAATCTCGCCGCGGTCTCCGACATCGTGCGCAAATGGCCCAAGCTCGAGATCGTCTTCGTCGAGTCCGGCGGCGACAATCTTGCAGCGACCTTCTCGCCCGAGCTGGCCGACATCACCATCTATGTGATCGACGTCGCGGCCGGCGAGAAGATCCCGCGCAAGGGCGGGCCGGGCATTACGCGGTCGGATCTGCTGGTCATCAACAAGATCGACCTGGCGCCCCTCGTGGGCGCCAACCTCGACGTCATGGACCGCGATGCCCGCAAGATGCGTGGCCAGCGGCCGTTCCTTTTCTCCAATCTCAAGGAGAACAAGGGGGTCGACGATATCGCGGCCTTCGTCATACGACAGGGTGGCCTTCCGGCGCGCCCTCTTAACTGAAGCTTTCAAAGCGAAGCGGTGTACCCATGTCCAGGATCGTCTCCCTCATCATTCTCCTTTGCGCAGCCGCCAGTCCGGCCCTGGCTCATCCGGGCCACGACACGTCGGGTTTTGCCCATCCTTTCACGGGCTGGGACCATCTGCTGGCCATGGTGGGTGTCGGTTTGTGGGCCTCGCTGCTGGCGGCCAAGCGGCCGGCCGCAGCCTATCTGGTGCCCTCGGCCTTCGTCGTCATGATGCTTCTCGGGGCAGCTGCCGGATTCGCGGGCATAAAACTGCCTCTCGTTGAGGCGGCAATTGCCGTGTCGGTACTGGTTCTGGGCGCGCTCGTTGTGGGTGCAGTCCGTGTGCCGTCGGCGGCTGCCATGGCGGTAGTCGGCCTGTTCGCCATTTTCCACGGTTATGCGCATGCCATAGAGGCGCCCTCGGTCGGCACCGGCGGGTTCATCCTGGGCTTCACGGCGGCCACCATCCTGCTTCATGCGACCGGCCTAGGACTCGGATGGATCGCAAGGTCGGCGGTCGGCGACCTGGGATTGCGGGCACTCGGCGGCGCCGTCATGGCCGGCGGTGCGTTGGCCTTGATCGCCAACTGAGCCCTTCAACAGGCCTCTTTTCGGGTTTGGCACGGCTTTCGCTTCCTTGATCTTCGGCGGGGAGATTCCGTCGGGAAGATCAAGGAGAGCGGGATGAACTTGGGAACGATCATGCGCACGGGCCTCGTGGCCGCCGGCCTGCTGGCCGGCGCCGCGACCGGCGCGCTCGCGCAAGGGGCACCGCCGATCAAGGTCGGCATTCTGCATTCACTGTCCGGCACCATGGCGATCAGCGAGACGACCTTGAAGGACGTCATGCTGATGCTGATCGAAGAGCAGAACAAGAAGGGTGGCGTTCTCGGGCGCAAGCTCGAGCCGGTCGTCGTCGACCCGGCGTCGAACTGGCCGCTGTTCGCCGAAAAGGCCCGCGAACTCCTGCAGAAGGACAAGGTCGCGGCGGTGTTTGGCTGCTGGACCTCGGTCAGCCGCAAGTCGGTGCTGCCGGTGTTCGAGGAGCTGAACGGCATCCTCTTCTACCCAGTCCAGTACGAGGGCGAAGAAAGCTCGCGCAACGTGTTCTACACCGGTGCTGCTCCGAACCAGCAGGCGATCCCGGCCGTCGACTATCTGATGGCCAACGAGAAGGTGCAGCGCTGGGTTCTGGCGGGCACCGACTACGTCTATCCGCGCACGACCAACAAGATCCTCGAAGCCTATCTCAAGTCCAAGGGCGTCGCGCAGGAAGACATCCTGATCAACTACACGCCGTTCGGTCACTCCGACTGGCAGTCGATCGTCGCCGACATCAAGAAGTTCGGCTCGGCCGGCAAGAAGACCGCCGTGGTCTCGACCATCAACGGCGACGCCAACGTCCCATTCTACAAGGAACTCGGCAACCAGGGCATCAAGGCCAAGGACATCCCGGTCGTCGCCTTCTCCGTCGGCGAAGAAGAACTGGCCGGCATCGACACCAAGCCGCTCGTTGGCCATCTCGCCGCCTGGAACTACTTCCAGTCCGTAAAGAACCCGACCAACGAGGCCTTCATCAAGACCTGGCAGACCTTCACCAAGAACCCCAAGCGGGTGACCAACGATCCGATGGAAGCCCATGTGATCGGCTTCAACATGTGGATCGAAGCGGTGAAGAAGGCCGGTACCACCGACTCCGACGCCGTCATCGATGCGATGATCGGTGTCTCGGTACCGAACCTGACGGGTGGCTACTCGGCAATGCTGCCGAACCATCACATCACCAAGCCGGTGCTGATCGGCGAGATCCAAGGCAACGGTCAGTTCGACGTCGTCTCGCAGACCAACGGTCTGGTGCTGGGTGATGAGTGGTCCGACTACCTGCCGGACTCGAAGGACCTGATCTCCGATTGGCGCAAGCCCATGAACTGCGGCAACTTCAATGTCGCCACGGGCAAGTGCGGCGGTAAGGGCAAGTAGGTCCCCGCGCCGTAGTCTCCAAGTTGCAACCCACAGGGGCGGGGCGACTTCCAGGTCGCCCCGTTCTCACCTCCGGGCAAATTCCCAGACCTATGTTCCTTTTGCGCTCGCTCGCGGTGCTGTTCTCTGCGCTGGCTTCGCTGACGATTGCCGTCGCCGCCCTGGCCGCAGACTTGCAGTCCCTCGTGACCAACCTCACGGCCGGCAGCTTCGGTGATCGCGAGACCGCGATCGGCGCGCTGGCCAGCTCGGGCGATGCCCGCGCCGCGCCCATTCTGGAAGCGCTGGGCGCCGGCCAGCTCTATGTCCGCACGTCCGACAAACTGGTCGTCATCGGCAAGCCCAGCGGCAATCAGCTCGCGCTCACCGAGGCGGTGTCGGGCGCGGCCGCGGGCACGGCGACCGAATCCGAACTGGAGCGGGTCAGGGTCAACAACCGCCTGCGCGGCGTGATCGAAGCAGCCGTCGGTTCGCTCACCCTCATGAGCCCCGATGCCCGCGTCCGTCGCGGCGCGGCCGATTCCCTCTTCAAGCGGCCCGAACCCGCCGCGCTGGGGCCGCTCGACGCGGCCATTGCCGGCGAGAAGGACGCGCGCGTGAAGCAGGCCTTCGCCGAAGCGCGCGCCGCCGTCGTGCTCGCCTCCGATGCAACGGTCCCGCAGAAGATCGACGCGATCGGCATTGTCCGCGACCGCGGCGACCGCGAGGCGCTGAGCGTCCTGCAAGGTGCGGCCAACAACGCCAAGGAACCCGAGGTCAAGGCGGCCGCGCTTGCTGCCGCCGAGACGGTGCGCCAGACGCTGGCTGCCTGGGAGGCCGCACAGAACGTCTGGTACGGCATCTCGCTGGGCTCCGTGCTGCTGCTGGCGGCCATCGGGCTTGCCATCACCTTCGGCACCATGGGCGTCATCAACATGGCGCACGGCGAGATGGTCATGCTCGGGGCCTACACGACCTTCGTCGTGCAGGAGATCATCCGCACCTCGGCGCCGCACCTCTTCGACGCCTCGCTGCTGATCGCCTTGCCACTCGCCTTCCTGGTGGCAGGCGGCGTCGGCATCCTGATCGAGCGCGGCATCATCCGTTTCCTCTACGGTCGACCGCTCGACACGCTGCTCGCGACATGGGGGCTGTCGCTGGTCCTGCAACAGGCCGTGCGTTCGATCTTCGGCTCGAGCAACCGCGAGGTCGGCGCACCGTCCTGGATGTCGGGTGCGTTCCAGGTCGGCCAGATCAACGTGACCTACGGCCGGTTGTGGATCGTGATCTTCGCCCTGGTGGTCTTCGCCGCGTTGATCTTGCTGCTGCGCAAGACCTCCCTCGGCCTCTACATGCGCGCCGTCACGCAGAACCGGCCGATGGCCTCGGCCGTCGGCATTCGCACGCCGCGGGTCGATGCGCTGACCTTCGGCCTCGGTTCGGGCATTGCCGGTCTGGCCGGCGTGGCGCTGAGCCAGATCGACAATGTCAGCCCCAACCTCGGCCAGGGCTACATCATCGACTCCTTCATGGTCGTAGTGTTCGGCGGCGTCGGCAATCTCTTCGGGACGCTGATCGGCGCGTTGACGCTCGGCGTCGTCAACAAGTTCCTCGAACCCTATGCCGGCGCGGTCCTGGGCAAGATCCTCGTGCTGGTCTTCATCATCCTGTTCATCCAGCGCCGTCCGCGCGGCCTGTTCGCGTTGAAGGGCCGCTCCGTCGAATGAGTATTGGCGAATGATCACGCGCTTCCTCTGGCAGGGCATGGGGCCGGGCCTGCGCCTCTTCACCTTGCTGGTGCTGGCGGTCGGCATCCTGTTGCCGCTCGCCAACCAGCTCCTGCCGCCCAGCAGCCCGTTCCACGTGCCGGCCTGGGTGCTGCAACTCATCGGCAAGTATCTCTGCTACGCGCTGCTGGCGCTGGCGGTCGACCTGGTCTGGGGCTTCTGCGGCATCCTCTCGCTCGGCCACGGCGCCTTCTTCGCGCTGGGCGGGTACTGCATGGGCATGTACCTGATGCGCCAGATCGGCAGCCGCGGCGTCTACGGCAATCCGCTGCTGCCCGACTTCATGGTGTTCCTGAACTACAAGCAGCTTCCCTGGTTCTGGCACGGCTTCGACCAGTTCTGGTTTGCCGCCATCATGATCCTGGTTGTGCCGAGCGTGCTCGCCTTCGCGCTGGGCTGGTTCGCGTTCCGCAGCCGCGTCACCGGCGTCTATCTCTCGATCATCACCCAGGCGATGACCTTCGCGCTGATGCTGGCCTTCTTCCGCAACGACATGGGGCTGGGCGGCAACAACGGCATGACCGACTTCAAGGAGATCCTGGGCTTCCCGGTCCAGGCGGACGGCACGCGCGCCGCCCTGTGCTTTGCGTCGGCGGTGGCACTGGCGCTGGGTCTGGTGATTTCCGCGGCCATCGTCGGCTCGCGCTTCGGCAAGGCGCTGACGGCAGTGCGCGACGCCGAGAGCCGCATGCGTTTCCTCGGCTATAGGGTCGAAGGCTTCAAGCTCTTCGTCTTCGTGCTGTCGGCCGCCATGTCGGGCGTCGCCGGCGCGCTCTATGTGCCGCAGGTGGGCATCATCAATCCCAGCGAGTTCGCGCCAGGCAATTCGATCGAAGCCGTGCTCTGGGTGGCGGTCGGCGGCCGCGGCACCTTGATCGGACCGGTGATCGGCGCCTTCCTGGTCAACTTCGGCAAGACCTGGCTTACCGGCGCGCTGCCCGAATTCTGGCTGTTCGCGCTGGGTGCGCTGTTCGTCGTCGTCACCCTCCTGCTGCCCAAGGGCATCATGGGCCTGTGGGGCCAGATCCGGGATCGTTCGCAGGCGCGCAAGGCGCAGGGAGCTAAGTCGGGGACGGACAAGGCCGAAGCGAGCAAGGCGGGGGCGCCGGCATGAGAAGCACCTCCGCGCTCCTTTACCTCAGCGGCGTCACCGTCTCCTTCGACGGCTTCAAGGCGCTGAACAATCTCTCGTTGCTGGTCGAGCCCGGCGAGATGCGCGCCATCATCGGCCCGAACGGCGCAGGCAAGACCACGATGATGGATGTCATCACCGGCAAGACCCGGCCCGACGAGGGCGAAGTGGTGTTCGACGGCAAGTCCGATCTCACCAAGCTCGACGAGGCCGACATCGCCACCCTGGGCATTGGCCGCAAGTTCCAGAAGCCCACCGTGTTCGAGACCCACACGGTTCGCGACAATCTTCTGCTGGCGCTGTCGGGCATCAGGAGCTGGTACAAGCTCCTGCTCGCGGCCCCCACGAAGGCCGAGAAGGACCGACTCGACGAGATCCTGACGATCATCCGCATGACCGACCAGCAGCATATGCTGGCGGCCCGACTTAGCCACGGCCAGAAGCAGTGGCTGGAAATCGGCATGCTGCTGGCCCAGGATCCGAAGCTCCTGCTGGTCGACGAGCCGGTGGCCGGCATGACCGACGTCGAGACCGAGACCACGGCGCAGGTATTGCGCGAGATCAATCGCAGCCATTCCGTCGTCGTGGTCGAGCACGATATGAGTTTCGTGCGTGCCTTGGGCGTCAAGGTGACGGTGCTGCACGAGGGTTCGATGCTGGCCGAAGGCACGCTCGACCAGGTGAGCGCCGATCCGCGCGTCGTCGAAGTCTATCTGGGGCGCTAACGATGCTCGCGGTCGAGAACGTCAACCTCTACTACGGCGCGGCCCAGGCGCTGCGCGGCGTGTCGCTGAAGGCTGCTATCGGCCGGGTGACCTGCCTGCTGGGCCGCAACGGCGTCGGCAAGACCAGCCTCCTGCGCGCCATCAGCGGTCTTCAGCCGATCGCGTCGGGCTCGATCTCGCTCGATGGACAGGATGTCTCGAAGCTGGCGCCCTACGATCGGGCACGACGCGGCGTGGCGCTGGTGCCGCAGGGGCGCGAGATCTTCCCGCTGCTGACGGTGAAGGAGAATCTGGAGACCGGCTTCGCGCCGGTCAGACGCGAGCACAAGAAGATACCGGACGAGGTGTTCGAGCTCTTTCCCGTGCTGCAATCCATGCTGAAGCGCCGCGGCGGCGATCTCTCGGGCGGCCAGCAGCAACAGCTCGCCATCGGCCGCGCGCTCACCATGCGGCCGAAGCTGCTGGTGCTCGACGAGCCGACCGAAGGCATCCAGCCGTCCGTCATCAAGGATATCGGCCGCGCCATCACCTTCCTGCGTCAGCGCGGCGACATGGCGATCCTGCTGGTCGAGCAGTATCTCGACTTCGCGCACGAACTTGCCGACGACTTCGCCGTCATGGACCGCGGCGAAGTCGTGATGTCCGGCACCCGCGAGACCTTCGACGCGGAAGCCGTGCGCCGTCACATGACGGTCTAGGCGGGCGTCTGCGCGCCTCGCACGAGGCGGCCCGGCCGCTCGCCGGTCAGCTCGTCGTTCTGCATTGTCTCGACACCCGCGTTGAACGTGTGCCGATAGCCTGACGCGCGCTGGATCAGGCGACGGCCGCCGGCCGGCAGGTCGTAGACCACTTCGGGCCGCTTCAGTGTCAGGGCGTCGAAGTCGATCACGTTGATATCGGCCTTGTGGCCGGGCGCCAGCAGGCCGCGATCCATCAGGCCATAGGCTTCTGCCGTGCCGCGTGTTTGCTTTGCGATCAGGAATTCGAGCCCGAGCTTCGGGCCGCGCGTGCGGTCTCGTCCCCACAGGGTCAGCAGCGACGTCGGCGAGGAGGCATCGCAGATCACGCCGACATGGGCGCCGCCATCGGCCACGCCCAGCACCGTTGCCGGATCGGTGATCATCTCGTGCACCACGTCGAGGCTGCCATAGGCGTAGTTCTCGAAGGGCAGCATCAACAGGCCCTTGCCGTCGCGCGCCATCATCTCGTCCAGCGCCACGGCCTGCGGGGTGCGTCCGCTGCGCTCGGCGATTGCCGAGATAGAGTTCTTGGCGTCGGGTTCGTAGTCGGGCCGTTCGCCGATCGGGAACATCTTGTGGAACGACTCGGCCATGAAGGCGCGGGGGCCACCGCCGGCCGGCGTTTCGACCAGGCGTCGCCGCAAATCGGCATCCGCTGCGAGGCGCTGGTAGCGCTCCTGCGGTGAAAGCTGGCGCATTTCCAGCCAGGCCGGATGCGCCGCGAAAGGATGCGCCGTCGTCTCGAGGCCCATGATCACGCCGATGGGCCGCGAGCCCACCTGCGCATTGGCCATGCGGCCAGCCTGGCGCACGCCATGGATCTGGTCGAGCGTCTCGCGCCACAGCTTCGGCTGGGCGTCGACCTGAACCAGCAGGCAGGAGAGGGGCCGACCGGCCAGCTTGGCCGCCGCTTCCAGGGCCTCGAACTCGCCCGGCCCGAAATCGGAGTTGACCTGCAGCACGCCGCGGCCTGCGCGCTTCATGCCCTGGGCGATGCCCAGCAGCTCGGCCTCGCGGGCGCTGAGCGACGGCGTGAAGCGACCATCGCGCGCCTTGTGCTTGGTGGTGCGCGAGGTGGTGAAGCCCATGGCGCCGGCGTGCAGCGCTTCCTCGGTGAGCTTCGCCATCTCCTCGATCTCGCGTTCGGTCGGCACCTCGGCATGGTCCGCACCGCGATCGCCCATCACGTAGAAGCGCAGCGCGCCATGCGGGAGCTGGGCCGCGACGTCGACGGCGCGATCCATCGAGGCCAGCGCATCTAGATAGTCGGGGAAGGACTCCCAGTTGAACTTCACGCCTTCGCTGAGAACGGTGCCGGGAATGTCCTCGACGCCTTCCATCAGGTTGATGAGATAGCCCGACGCGCCCGGGCGCACCGGCGCGAAGCCGACGCCGCAATTGCCGAATACAGTCGTGGTGACGCCATGCCAAGAGGAGGGCGTGACGAACGGGTCCCAGGTTGCCTGGCCGTCGTAATGCGTGTGGATGTCGACGAAGCCCGGGGCCACGACGAGTCCGGCGGCATCGATCTCGCGTTTGCCGGCGCCGAGCTTCGGTCCGACCGCGGCGATGCGGCCCTCTTGCACTGCAACATCGGAGATCCGGCGCTCTGCGCCCGATCCATCGATCACGATTCCGTTTCGGATGACGAGGTCAAACATGGAGGAAGGATAGGCCGGGGTGCATGCACCAGTCTATGTTTGACGCCCTTGAAGCCATCCCGTTCGGGAGATCTACCCTTGCAGAAACCACTTCTCTTCTCGCCGCTGAAGCTGCGCGGTGTCACCGCGCCGAACCGCTGTGTGGTCTCTCCCATGGTCCAGTTCCGCGCGACGGATGGATTGGTGAACGACTTCCATCTCGTGCACCTCGGCAAGTTCGCGCTGGGCAAATTCGGCATAGTCTTCACCGAGAACTGCGCCGTCGAGCCGCGCGGACGGGTGACGCAAGGCGATCTCGGCCTGTGGGACGATGGCCAGATCGAAAGCCACAAGCGCCTCACCGCTTTCATCAAGGGCGAAGGCGCGCTGGCTGCGACGCAGATCACGCATTCCGGCCGGAAGGGCTCGACGCCGCGTACCTTCGACAAGCCGGGTGAACTGGGGCCGCCCGGGGCGGGCTGGAAGAAATGGGAAGTGGTCGGTCCGACCGATCTGCCCGCCGCCGATGGCTGGCTGAAGCCGCGCGCTCTGTCGGCGGTGGAAATCGAGGAGCTGGTGACGAAGTTTGCCGCCGCTGCGAAGCGGGCCGATGCGGCGGGCTATGACGTGCTCGAGATCCACGGCGCGCACGGCTATCTGTTGGCGCAGTTCCTGTCGTCGATCAGCAATACGCGCAGCGACAAGTACGGCGGCGACCGGGCCGGCCGCATGCGCTTCCCGCTCGATGTGGTGCGCGCGGTACGCCAGGTGTGGCCCGAGAACAAGCCGCTGTTCGTGCGTGTCTCTGCGGTCGATGGCGGCGGCGGCTGGGATGTCGACGATACCGTTGCCTTCGCGCAGGAGCTGAAAGCGCTCGGTGTGGATGTCGTCGATTGCTCTTCGGGTGGCATTGCGGGCGCGGCGACGGCGGCCGGCGTGAAGCGCGGCCTGGGCTTCCAGGTGCCGTTCGCGTCGGCGGTCAAGAAGCGGGCCGGTATCCCGACCATGGCCGTTGGGTTGATCCTCGATGGCCCGCAGGCCGAGGCGATCCTGCAGGCCGGCGATGCCGACCTGATCGCGATCGGGCGGCAGGCGCTTTACGAACCCTTCTGGGCTTTGCATGCCGCGCAGGCGCTGGGTTGCGATCCCGACTTCGACCTTTGGACACCGGAGTACGGCTGGTGGCTGGAGAAGCGTGAACACACGCTCGGACGTAAATAAGCAAAACAAGACATGGAAACGCACAATGACAGGCATTCTTGCCGGCCTTCGCATCGTCGAAGGATCGGCCTTTATCGCAGCACCGCTGGGCGGCATGACGCTGGCCCAGCTCGGCGCGGACGTGATCCGCTTCGACGATATCAACGGCGGCCTCGATAGCGACCGCTGGCCGGTCACGAAGGACGGTCGGTCGATCTATTGGGCTGGCCTCAACAAGGGCAAGCGCTCCATCGCCGTCGACCTGCGCAACCCGAGGGGCCGCGAGATTCTCACCGCCCTGATCACGGCACCGGGCGAAGGCGCGGGCATCTTCACCACGAACATGCCGGCGCGCGGCTGGCTCGCCTACGAGGAGCTGGCGAAGAAGCGCGCCGACCTGATCGCGCTCAACATCGTGGGCGCACGCGATGGCAGCGCGCATGTCGACTACACGGTGAACGCCATCACCGGCTTTCCCATGGTGACGGGGCCTGTCGAGCACGCAGAGCCGGTGAATGCCGTGGCGCCGCCGTGGGATCTCGCCACGGCCTATGCCGGCGCCATGGCGATCCTCGCCGCCGAACGGCACCGCCGCCTGACCGGGCAGGGCCAGCGCATCGTCCTGCCGCTGCAGGATATGGCGCTCGCGGCAACGTCGGCGCTGGGCTACATCGGCGAAGCAGTGATCAACAAGGTCGACCGCCCGCGTTTCGGGAACGAGATCTTCGGCACCTTCGGCCGCGATTTCCGTACCAAGGACGGCCGGTTCGTCATGATCTGCATCTTCTCCGATCGCCATGTCGATGCGCTGGCCAGCGCCGGCGGCTTCAAGCAGGCCTTCGCGACCATCGAGAAGGACACCGGCTTCGATCTCAAGAGCGATGCCGGCCGCTGGCATGCACGAGATCGGCTATGCGCCGTGATCGAGCCCTGGGTTGCCCGGCATACGGCAGATGAAGTGGGTGCGGCCCTGAAGAAGGCCGGCGCGCTCTGGGCCCCCTACAAGACCTTCCGCGAACTGGCGGCGGACCGCGAGGCCGTGCTCGACAATCCGATGTTCACGATCCTCGACCAGCCGGGCATCGGCCGCTATCCCGTCGCGGCGTCGCCGTTGCAGTTCGGCGCCGTGCCGCGCCAGCCGCCGAAGACGGCGCCGGTGCTGGGCCAGCATACGGACGAGATTCTTTCCGGTATTCTCGGTCTGCCGGGCTCCGAGATCGCCCGCCTGCATGACGAGAAGGTGGTGGGTGGACCAAGATAGAATCCTGATCGCCGGTGGTGGCATCGGTGGCCTCGCTGCCGCCCTGGCGCTTGCCCAGCAGGGCATCCCCACTTTGGTGCTGGAGCGGTCCTCCCGCTTCGGCGAGATCGGCGCCGGCATTCAGCTCGGGCCCAATGCCTTTCATTGCTTCGATAGATTGGGCGTTGGTCCTGCGGCGCGCGGCATGGCCGTCTATATCGACTCGCTGCGCCTCATGGATGCGATGGCCGACGGCGAAATCTGTCATATCGACCTCGGCGAGAGGTTCCGCGCCCGCTTCGGCAACCCCTATGCCGTCGTCCATCGCGGCGACCTGCATGGGGTGCTGCTGCAGGGCTGCCGCGATCACGCGCTGATCGATCTCAAGTCGGCGGCGGAGGTCACCGGCTACGATCAGGACGACAAGGGTGTCGCCGCGAAGCTCGCCACTGGTGAAACGGTGCGCGGACGTGCGTTGATCGGCGCCGACGGGCTCTGGTCGAACGTCCGTCGTCAGGTCGTCGGCGATATCCCGCCGCGCGTCTCGGGGCACACGACCTATCGCTCGGTGATCCCGACGGAACAGATGCCGGAGGATCTGCGCTGGAACGCGGCCACCCTGTGGGCCGGTCCCAAGTGCCACATCGTCCACTATCCACTGTCAGGGTGGAAGGTGTTCAACCTCGTCGTCACCTACCACAACCATGCGCCCGAGCCGGTCGCCGGCAAGCCCGTGTCGGTTGAAGAGGTGCGCAGAGGCTTCACGCATGTCTGCGAGCGGGCGCAGGAAATCATCCGCCACGGCAAGGACTGGCACATGTGGGTGCTGTGCGACCGTGACCCGGTCGAGCGGTGGATCGACGGCCGCGTGGCGCTGCTGGGAGATGCTGCGCACCCCATGATGCAATACATGGCGCAGGGCGCCTGCATGGCCATGGAAGATGCGGTGTGCCTGGCCGATTCACTGTCGAAGACGCAGTCTCTCAAGGCCGGACTCACGACCTATCGCGACCGCCGTGTGTTGCGCACGGCGCGTGTGCAGTTGATGTCGCGGGCGATGGGCGATCATGTCTATCACCCCGACGGACCGCATGCGGCGTTGCGCAATGCGATGATGAGCGCCAAGAGCCAGGACCAGTGGCTCGATACGCTCGACTGGCTCTACGGCGGCAACGGGCTCGACTGAGGCGACTTTTTCCGTAGGATGCGCCGCCGGAGGGAGCCCGCACATGCGACACCTGTTCTTCGTCCTGGCCCTGCTGTGCACCGCGCTGAGCGCGGGCATCTTCTATGCCTTCTCGACCATCGTCATGCCGGGGCTTGACCTCGGCGGCGCCTTGTCGGCGATCCATACGATGCAGGGCATCAACACCGTCGTGCGCAACGCCCTGTTCGCTGCGGTGTTCTTCGGTGCGCTGGTCCTGCCTCTGCTGGCTGCTCTCGGGGCGCGCTCGGCCGGACATCGTGGCGCGGCGCGGCTCGCCTTTCTGGCGGCCGTCATCCAGGCGATCGTGGTGGTCGGCGTCACCTTGCAGGTGAACGTGCCGCTCAACGAGACGCTGGCGACCGTCGCGGCAAGCGAGGCGACGGCGGCCGGCACATGGCGTGAATTCTCCGGCCCGTGGACTTCGTGGAACCATGCGCGCGCCATCGGTGCGATCCTGGCGTTCCTCTGTCTGCAGACGGCGTGGGCGCTCGATCTGACATCGACGGGCAGCGGCCGCCGTCACGGCGGGCTGCGCTGACGCTTTCGTCTATTCGACGAAGGCATTCTCCTCACTGTCGCGGTTGTTGGCGAACTGTCGTCAGTCCCAGGATAGTCCGGCGGGACAGCCTCGTTTCTAAACGCACTCACTGCAGCCAGCCCCCGACACGATGGCGGACGAATATTCGGCCGGCTGCAGACCTGTGAATTGCGAGTTGTTCGCAATTCTAATTTGTGTCGCCAGCGATCAGGTCGGCGCGGGGATGTTCGCGGCCTTGATGACCTTGCGCCACCGCACCGTCTCGTCCGCCAGCCGCTTCGTATAAGCCTCCGGCGTGCCGCCGGTCGGGATATAGCCCATCGACGCCAGGCGTTCCTGCACCGCCGGGACCTTCAGCGCCGCGTTGATGGCGGTGTTGTAGTAGGCGATGACGTCGGGGGCGGTGCCGGCAGTCGTGGCGACGCCGAAGTACACGGCGGCCTCGAGGTCGGGCATGCCGAGCTCGCTGGCGGTCGGCACGCTCGACACGTTCGCCACCCGCTTCTGCGCGCCGCAGATCAGGCCGCGCATCGTGCCGGCGTTGATCTGGGCATCGACCGGCATGGTCACGTCGACGAACACCTGGGTATGGCCGGCGACGGTATCGCGCAGCGCCTCGGCCGCGGCCTTGTACGGAATGTGCTGGAGCTTGCCGCCCGCCTTCGTGCTGATCAGTTCGCCCCAGAGATGCGGCAGGCCGCCGGAGCTCGACGTCGCATAGTGCACGGGGCCCGGCTGCGCCTTCACCCATTCGAGGAATTCGGGGAAGGTCTTCGCCGGGTGCTTGGCGTTGACGGCCAGCACGCAGGGGATATCGGCGAGCTGCGAGACCATCGCCAAGTCCTTCTGCGGATCGATCTGCAGCGGGATATCGAAGGCGGGCAGCAGGGCCGCGGTCGTCGTCAGCAGTAGCAGGCTCGTGCCGTCGGGCTTGCTCTTGGCGACGTTGGCCATGCCGATCATGGTGCCGCCGCCCGGCCGGTTCTCGACGATGATCGACTTGCCGGTATCGGCTGCCATGCGTTCCGCCAGAACGCGCGCCGACGTATCGGTCGAGCCGCCGGGGCCATAGGGAACAACGAGGCGGATCTGGCTGGCCGAGACCTGCGCAGACGCAATGGTCGGCAGGGCCGTGGCGGCGAGGGCGCCGGTCACGAGGGTACGGCGGGTAAACATGAAGATTCCTCCCTTTCTTACGACTGATTTATGAGCCCCATAGTCAGCCGCAGGGATGGCGGCAAGATGGCTTTGTGTGCCTCGTATCGCCAGCCGATAATGTTGCCTTCTCCGGGTGGCCGCCCTATCTCCTGTCCATGAGGGATCCTCTTTCCCCTTCACGGCTCGCAGATATCGTCGATCAGGCGCGCGGCAAGGTGCCGGCGGACCTTGTCGTCAAGTCGGTCGGTATTCTCGATTTGACGTCGGGCGAGGTGACGGTGGGCGATATCGCGATCGCGGGCGATCGCATCGTGGGCATCCATGAGACCTATCGAGGCGCCGCCGAGATCGACGGGCGTGGGCTGGTCGCCGTACCGGGCTTCATCGACAGCCATGTCCATTGCGAGTCGACGCTGGTGCCGCCGCTGGAGTTCGACCGCTGCGTGACGCCGCGCGGCACCACGACGGCGATCTGCGACCCCCACGAAATCTGCAACGTGCTCGGCCTCGCGGGCCTGAAGTACTTTCTGGAATGTGCCGCCGTCACGGTGATGGACCTGCGCGTCCAGCTCTCGTCCTGCGTGCCCGCAACCCACCTGGAGACGTCGGGCGCACGGCTGGAGGCGGAAGACCTGCTGCCCTTCAAGCATCATCCCAAAGTGCTGGGGCTGGCCGAGTTCATGAACGTGCCCGGCGTGCTGAACAAGGACCCGGCGGTGCTCGCGAAGCTATCAGCCTTCTCGGATGTTCAGATCGACGGTCATTCGCCGCTGCTCTCGTCCTACGACCTCAATGCCTACATCGCGGCGGGCGTGCGCAACTGCCACGAGACGACCTCGGCGGCAGAGGCGCGCGAGAAGCTCGCCAAGGGCATGCAGGTGCTGGTCCGCGAGGGCACGGTCTCCAAGGATCTCGCCGCACTTTCCGAGCTGATCACGACGGAACGTGCGCCGTTCCTGGCGTTCTGCACCGACGATCGCAACCCGCTCGACATCGCCGAGGAAGGCCATGTCGACTACCTGATCCGTGCCGCCATCGGCCGCGGTGTCCGGCCGCTCGATGCCTATCGTGCGGCGACCTGGTCGGCGGCACGGCACTTCGGCCTGTCCGATCGCGGGCTGGTGGCGCCGGGGCAGCGCGCAGACATCGTACTTCTGGAAGACCTCGCGACCTGCAAGGTCCATTCCGTGATCTGCCGCGGGGCGCCGGTGACGCCGGATCGCTTCAGGACGCGGCCGGATGTTCCGCCGGTCGGGCTCGATTCGGTAAAGCTCAGGCCGGTGACGGCGGCGACCTTTCACGTTGCGGCCGGCGCGGGCGCGTCGCCGCCGGTGATCGGCATTCGGCCGGGGCAGATCCTGACGGACCGGCTGGATGTCGAGGTGGCTCGACGCGGCGACGCTCTCGTGGCGGACATTTCCCGCGACGTGCTCAAGATCGCCGTGCTGGGTCGTCACAACGACAACGGCAATGTCGGCCGCGGCTTTGTCAAAGGTTTCGGATTGAAGCGCGGTGCGATCGCTTCATCGGTCGGCCACGACAGTCACAATATCTGCGTCATCGGCTGCGACGACCGCGACATGGAAACGGCTGTGAATCGGCTGATCGAGCTGCGGGGAGGATTTGCGGCTGCGGCTGACGGCAAGATCGTAGCCGAACTGGCATTGCCCATTGCCGGCCTGATGAGCGAGCGGCCATTCGAGGAGGTCGAGCAGGGGTTGCGCCGGCTGCGCGCCGCGGTTCGCGCGCTGGGTACCGAACTGCATGAACCCTTCTTGCAGATGGCCTTCCTGCCGCTCCCGGTGATCCCGCATCTCAGGATCACCGACAAGGGCCTGGTCGACGTGGACCGTTTCGAACTGGTCGGCTGATCTGTTCGGGAGGCGACGACCAAGCCTCGATCAATGCGGCTATCGGCAGGTCATGGTGCCGAGCGGCACCATGACAGCCACTGACCCGACCTATTTGTCGAGCCAGACTTCTTCGAAGCGCGACCCGTTGTAGAGGCTGTTCACCATCGGTGCGTAGCCTTTCACATGGGGGTGCCAGCAGGTGCCCGACGCATTCCACATGATGACCGGCCGTGCGCCGTCTTCGAGCAGTTTGCGGTCGATATCCCAGACGATCTTCTTGCGCTTCTCGAGATCGCGCTCGGCCGATTGCGCGACGAACAGCTTCTCGATCTCGGGGCTGCAGTAGCCGGTGTAGTTGCGCTCCGACTTGCAGGCATAGTTCTCGAAGTAGTTCTGGTCGGGATCGTCCACGCCGTTGCCAGTGGTGTTGAGGCCGATCGCGTAGTCCTTGCGTGCCACCTTGGCGTACCAAAGGGCCGTGTCGACCAGGTCGAGCTCGCCCTCGAAATACACTTCCTTGAGCTGGTCGATCAGGATGACCGCCGGATCGCGATAGAGCAGATGGTTGCGGGTCGAGACCTTGAGCTTCAGCTTGTTGTCGGGCCCGTAGCCCAGCTTCTCCATGATCTTGCGGCCCTCGGCACGGTTCTTTTCCACATCCGGCCCATAGCCCGAGATCTGCTCGTACATCTCCTTGGGCAGACCCCAGACGCCGTTGGGCGCGGGCTCCATGACACCGCCGACGTCGGACTGGCCCTGGGTGATGATGTCGATGAACGCCTTGCGATCGAGGCTGAGCAGCATGGCGCGGCGAACTTCGGGATTGTCGAACGGCGGCGCGTCGCGGTTCAGGATCAGGTTGGTGTTGTTGTTCATCGCCGCGACCTTGCAGACCGCGTCCGCTGCCTGCGCCTTGACGTCCTTGAGCAGCGGAATGGTGACGCCATAAGGCGAGGTTATGTCGTAGCGGCCCGATACGAAGCCGAGGATCGCCGTGCCACGGGCGGGCACGAGCGAGAACTCGATGCCGTCAAGACGGGGTTTGCCCTTCTTGAAATAGTCCTTGTTCCGCGTGAGCTTGATGCTCTCCTTCTGCCTGAATTCGGCGAGCTTGAAGGGGCCCGTGCCGATCGGCTTGGTGCGCATCTGCGCCGTCGGCACGTGGCAGGAATAGACAGGACTGTAGCCCGAGGCGAGCAGCACAAGGAACGAGGGCTGCGGCTGGCCGAGATGAAAGGTGACTTCACGGTCACCGTTGGTCGTGACTTTGTCGAGGTTCCAGTACCACGAGGCGCGCGGATTCTTGCGCAGCTTCTGCGTCTCGCTCTTGCCGGTTAACATATCCCATGTGCACTTCACGTCGGCCGCGGTGAACGGCTTGCCGTCGTGCCACTTGGCATTGTCGACCAGCTTGAAGGTGAGGTTCTTGCCATCGTCGCTCCAGCTCCAGCTTTCGGCAAGATCGGGGCGAATGGTCTTGAGGCTGTTCTGCGGAATCTGCTGATCGAACAGCACCAGATTGTTGTAGAGGCCCATGAACGGCACGACGGTCGAGGTCGTTGCTTCCTCATGAATCGACGCGCTGGGCGGATTGTCGTGAATGTACATCTTCATCACGCCACCGCTCTTCTGCGCGAGTGCCGGCGTCGCTATCAAGCCGAGTGCTGCGACGGCACCGAGCACACCACAAATACGCATGTTGTTCCTCCCTGGTTGCGTCGGCGGCGAAAGTGACGCGAGAGGGAGGAGGCGTCGAGAGCCGGCTTCCGGCTAGCGGATCATTGCGCGCAGTTTTGAGGATAGCAGATCCGCGGCGAGCACAAGGATCAGGATCACGATTACACATGCGGCAGTGTCTTCGTAGGCAAAGAGCTTCATCGAGCTGATGAGCTCGAAACCGATGCCGCCTGCGCCCACCATGCCCAGCACCGTGGAGACGCGGATGTTGGTTTCGAAGCGATAGAGCACGACGCCGATCCATGCCGGCAAGACCTGCGGCAATACGCCGAAGACGATGCGCTGCAAGGTTCCGGCGCCGGCAGCACGCAGCGCATCGAGCGGGCCTTCGTCGATTTCCTCGATGGCTTCTGCGAAGAACTTGCCCAGCATGCCGGCACCGTGAATGGCGATGGCCAGCACGCCGGCGAAGGGACCGAGGCCGACCGCGGCCACGAAGATCAGCGCCAGGATGATTTCGTTGATGCCGCGCATCACGTTCAGGACCTGGCGTAGACCATGGAACACCCAGGCATAGGGCGAGAGATTTCGCGCGGCGAAGAAACAGACCGGCAGGGCCAGTAAGACGCCGAGCAAGGTACCCCACAGGGCGATCTGAACGGTTTCGACAGCCGGCCGCACCAGCTTCTGCATGAAGGCGAAGTTGGGGGGCAGCATGCGCCCGATGAAATCGCCGATCCACGGCAAGCCGCCAATCAGGCCCGACACGCTGAGCTGCGTACCCAGCGCCGCCCACCACAGCACGGCGAGCGACAAGCCGAGAATTGGTACAAGGATCCACCAGCCGAGCGGTCCACGCGGCTTGTTGACCACGAATTGCAGGGTGCCGATCGACATGGTCAGGCCCTCCCTTCACTGGAAGGCTGACCGCTGGCAGCCTGGGCGATGACGGCTTCGGCGGCGGCGCGCCGACGTTCGGTGAGACGCTGGGCGGCATCGAGAACGTTGGGGTCGTCGAGGCCTGGATAGATGCTGCGGATCACGTCGCCGCTCACACCGGCCGGCGCGCCGTCGTACACGACTTCGCCGCCGGAAAGGCCGACGACACGCTCGGCGAACTCCAGCGCATAGTCGATCTGGTGCAGGTTGCAGAGCACGGCGATGTTGGATTCCTTGCAGCTCTTCTTGAGATAGTTGAGCACCGTGCGCGACGTCTTGGGATCGAGACTCGCGACCGGCTCGTCGGCCAGCATGAACTTGGGCTGCTGGGCCAGGGCGCGGGCAATGCCGACCCGCTGCTGCTCGCCGCCCGAGAGCGCGTCGGCGCGGTTTCGCGCCTTGTGCGCCATCGCCACCTGTTCGAGACAGTGCATGGCGATCTTCACGTCGGCCTCGGGAAAGAGCTGCAGGCTGCTTAATACGGGTGAGAGATCGGCCATCCGGCCGACCAGCACGTTCTTCAGCACGGAGAGCCGCTTCACGAGATTGTGCTGCTGGAAGATCATGGCGACGTTGCGCCGAAGCAGGCGCAAGTCGCGACGGTTTGACGAAAGCGAGGTGCCGTCGACCAGGATGTCGCCGGCCGTCGGTTCGATCAGGCGGTTGATGCATCGTAGCAAGGTCGACTTGCCAGCCCCCGATGGGCCCAGCACGACGACGAATTCGCCGGGCCGGATCGAGAGGCTGACATCGCGCAGTGCCTGATGATCACCGTAGGACTTGGCCAGTCCGCGGATCTCGATCATGTCGCGATCTCCCGCCGCTACTTCTGCTTCTTGAGGTCGATGTTGGCGAGTTTGGCTGTCTCGCGAACCACGTCGTAGGCTTGATCGTTGGTTTCCTTGAAGCCGTTCAGCTTGCCCTGGTCGGACCAGTTGAGGTCCTTGATGCCTAGGAAGGCCGCTTTGACCTTGGCCTTCATCTCGGGTGAGAGGTCCTTGCGCCACACCATGGGCGACTCGGGGATCGGCGGGGAACGCCAGACGACTTCGATCTGGTCGGCTTTGATGTGGCCCTTTGCGATGGCGGCATCGAGGATGCGGTCGGCGATGGTCGCGGCATCGACCTTGCCGTTGGCGACGGCCAGCGCATTGGCGTCATGCGCGCCGGTGAAGATCACCGTCTTGAAGTCGCGCTTGGGATCGATGCCGGCCTTGATCAATCCGGCCAGGGGGAACGCGTAACCCGAGGTCGACGCAGGATCGACGAAGGCGAAGTTCTTGCCCTTGAGATCGTCGAGCTTTTTGATGCCGCTCGATTTCAGGGCGATGATCTGGCTGTGATAGTAGGTGCGGCCCGCCTTGGCCGTCTCGGCGATGGCGAAGGCCTCGACCGGCGTCACCGTGGTGGCCAGCACATAGGAGAAGGGCCCGAGATAGGCGATGTCGAGATGCTTGGCGCGCAGTGCTTCGATGACGCCGTTATAATCGGTGGCGACGAAGCCCTGAACCTTGAGGCCGGAATTCTTCTCGACCGCGTCGAGGATGTCCTTGCTCTGCGCCAGCATGGCACGCGAATCCTCGGAAGGAATCAGCCCCACCTTCAGGACCTGTTGGGCATGGGCGCCGCCGCTGCCGGCCATGGAGCCGGCGAGGAGCGAACTGGCGGAAAGGAACCCGAAGTCTCGACGCGTGATCCTGATCATGGCTTGTTTCCTCCTTGTGTCTTTTCTTTGCTTGTTTACGCGGCCATTGCGGCCAACAGCGCCTCCCGGCGTCCGATGAAGTTGCGTCCGCGCTCGCCGGCGAGCGCGTGATCGACGAGGGCCGTCCAGTCTCTGGCGGCGATGCCGTGGTCGGTGGCGCGTGTCGACACGCCGAGCTTTTCCAATGTCGCTTCGAGGCGTGCGGCGCCGGCCTGCAGGTTGGAGCCGAAGATGTTCTTCAGGGCTGCGTCGCAGGCCGGATCGCAGCCGATGACGGCGCGCATCACCATGGGCAGGCTGAAGGAACAGGCGATGCCGTGCGGCACGCCGTGATGCAGGGTGAGATGATAGGAAAGCGAGTGGGCGAGCGAGGTCTTGGTGTTGGAAAAGGCGAGCCCGGCAAACAGGCTGGCGCGCGAGAGCCTCGATCGCAGCTCGGTGTCGCGGAGATTGTCGGCCAGGGCGGGCAGGGCTTCCAGCACCCCGCGCGCGGCCTGCTCGGCGAGCGCCGTCGAAACCGGGTTGGCGTTGACGTTCCAGATACTTTCCAGGGCGTGGCTGAGTGCATCGAGTCCGGTGCTGACGGTGATGCCGCGGGGCAGTCCCACCGTCAGCAGCGGATCGACCAATGCGACCTCGGGATAGAGGCTGGGGCGGGCGAGCGAATACTTCTTCTTCGCCTCGGTATCCCACACCGTTGCCCAGCTCGTTACTTCGCTGCCGGTTCCCGATGTCGTCGGGATGGCAATGATCGGCGTGGTGCCCAGTGCCTCACCGCCCTTACCCGTTTCGAGGAACGTGCGGACGCGCGAGAAGTCTCCCGATGCGGCGGCCAGCACCTTGGCGGCGTCGATGACCGAGCCGCCGCCCAGGGCGACAATGGCCTCGATGGGCTTGTCCGCGGCCGCGTAGAGCCGGCAGGACTCGGTGAGGCCGATAAAATCGGGGTTGGGACCAATATTGCGGACCAGGGCGGCGGGCTCGCCGGCGAGCGCCGCAAGGCGCCGCGTCAGCTCGGCGAAGACGCGGCCGCCATTGGCGTCGTCATAGGTAACGAGGCAATAGGAGCGTCCGGCCAGGACATCGCCGATGCGTTCGAACGCACCTGTGCCGAACTGCACGTCGACCGGATTGCGGTAGCGCCACATCCGCGCTTCTCCCGAAAATTCTTGTTCCTTGGTGGACAATCCTCGGGCCCGACCTCACATTTATCCAATTCAAATGAAATCACCCTGGCATTGAGAAAATCAATATGAGGCACACTCAGCTTCGGTCCTTCCATGCCGTCGCCCAGCGCATGAGCTTCACCGTCGCGGCCCGCGAGCTGGGGGTGAGTCAGCCCACCATCACCACGCAGGTGAAGTCGCTGGAGCAGGAGTTCGGCGTCGAGCTGTTCGTCCGCCGTGGTCGCCGCATAGAGCTCACGGAAACGGGTGGCGGTCTGCTGGACATCACACGGCGGTTGTTCGCCGACGAGAAGGAGGCTGCCGATTATCTCAACGAGACCCGCGGCCTCAAGACGGGGCATCTGAGGGTCGGCGCGGTTGGCCCATATCATGTCACCGACATGCTGGCGGCCTTCAATGCCCGCTATCCGGGAATCTACGTCTCAGTGACCGTCGGCAATTCGCGCGACACGTTGCGCGACCTGCTGGACTATCGCACCGATGTGGCGGTGCTGGCGCATGTCGATCCCGATACCCGTCTGGTCGCGATCCCGTACCGAAAGCATCGCGTCGTGGTGATGTGCCCGGCCGACCACGAGTTCTCCAGCCGACGTTCGATCCGCGCGCGCGATATGGAGGGGCAGAGATTGATCGTGCGCGAGGCCGGCTCGACCACCCGCCGCGCCTTCGACCAGGCGATGCGCGAAAAGGACGTGCGGCCGAAGGTGGTGATGGAGATCGGCAGCCGCGAATCGATCCGCGAAGCGGTGGCCAAGGGCATCGGCCTCGGCGTCGTCTCGGAGATGGAATTCATTCCCGATCCGCGCATCCGTGCGCTGCAGGTATCGGATGCGGAGATCTACACCTACGCCCATGTCGTGCATCTGCGCGAACGGCAGAACGCACGCCTGGTCCGGGCCTTCCTCGCGGAGCTGAGCGGCCTCCTGGCGACTACCCCCGGCGCACGCTCGCGCCGCCGTCCACCGGCAACGTCACGCCGGTGATGAAGTTGGCCTCGTCGGAGGCCAGAAACAGCGCGGCATTGGCGACGTCCCAGCCGGTGCCCATCTTCTTGCGCAGCGGCACCTTGGAGTCGCGCTCGGCCTCGACTTCGGCGCGGGTCTTCTTGAATTCACGGGCCCGCGTGTCGACGGCCATCGGCGTGTTCATCAGGCCGGGCAGGATGACATTAGCGCGGATGCCGTACTGGGCATTCTGATAGGCAAGCTGCTCAGTGAAGGCGACCATCGCGGCCTTGGTCGCCTTGTAGGCGACATAGGGATAGGTCGTGATCACGGCCATCGAGGAGATGTTGATGATCACGCCGCTCTGCTGCTTTCGCATGATCGGCAGCACATGCTTGGCGGCAAAGATGCAGCTCTTGAGGTTGATCGCGGTGCAGCGATCGAACGCCTCTTCGGTGATGTCGCCCAGCTCGGCATCGCCGCCGGACAGCGAGACGCCGACATTGTTGTGCAGGATGTCGATGCGCCCCCAGCGCCCGTGAGCATCGGCGACCATCTTCTTGATGTCGCCTTCCTTGGTGACGTCCGCCTTGAAGGCCTCGGCGACGCCCTGGCCCTGGCGGATCAGGTCGACGGTTTCCTGGGCCGACGCGAGATTGTGATCGACGCACAGCACCTTGGCGCCTTCGCGCGCGAAGGTGAGGGCGGTGGCGCGGCCATTGCCCATGCCTTCGCCCGGGCTCTGTCCGGCGCCGACGACGATGGCGACGCGATCCTTGAGACGCATGTCACTTCACTCCGGGGATTGGATACTGCTTCAGCACTTCCTTGTACTGAGGCTCGTTGTCGATCTGCATGGTGGCGAGCACCCGCACCACCGCGCAGTAGAAGGCGATGGTGAGCACCAGGTCGGTCATGTGCTCGTTGGAGAGGTCCTTCTTGATCTCGGCGAAAGTAGCGTCGGACATGGCGAGGTCCTTCACCATCTCGCGGGCGCCCTTCAGGATCGCCTTGGCCAGCGGCTCGAGATTGCTGGGCTTGCCCTCGGTCTCGGCCATCAGAGCCTTGATGTCGTCGTCGGTGACGCCGAATTCCTTGCCGATCTTCACGTGATGGGTGAACTCGTATTCCGACTTCTCCATCCAGCCGACTTGCAGGATTGCCAACTCGCGCAGCCGCGGATCGAGCTTGCTCTTGAAGCGGATGAAGCCGCCCATGCCGTTGAAGGCGCGCGCCATGTCCGGCGAATTCACCAGCAGCTTGTGCAGGTTGGTGTTGCGCTTCAGCATGTCGCGGTATTCGGGCGCGACTTGATCGGCCTCCAGATACGGCAGGCGAGCCATCGTTGTTTCCCTCGGGTGTCAGTGGTCTTGCGAATCGCGCTCCGGACCCTGCAGGGTCACGCCGCCGTCGACGGTCAGTACCTGGCCGGTGATGTAGCGGGCATGCGCCGACAGCAGGAAGCGCACGGCATGGCCGACGTCCCAGCCGGTGCCTTCGGTCTTCAGTACCGACGCCCTGGCGCGCTGGGACCTCGCGGCATCGCTCATGCCGCGGGCATAGACCATGGGCGTATACATCGGGCCGGGGCAGATGCAGTTGACGCGGATATTGTCCTTGCCATGGTCGACCGCCATCGCCTTGGTCAGCCCGATTACGGCGGCTTTCGATGTGGTGTAGGTCGTGAGGCCGCGCGGCCGTAAGGCCGAGATCGAGGAGATGTTGACGATCGAACCGCCTTTGGCCGTCTTGATCATCGCGGGAATCGCATGCTTGGAGACCAGGAACATCGTCTCGACGTTGACCTGCATGACGCGGCGAAACTCCTCAGGCTTCTCCTCCACGACCGAGCCGCGGCTGCCGATGCCGATATTGTTGTCGAGGAAGTCGAGGCGGCCCCAGTGATCGATTGCGGCGTCGACCAGCTGCTTGCACTCCACCTCGTTGGTCATGTCGCCGGCGAATGCCGCCGCATGGCCGCCTTCGGCCTTGATCATTTCGACGGTCCGTTCCGCGAGCTTCAGCTCGCGGTCGGCTACCAGCACATGCGTGCCCGCACGCGCCAGCAGGATGGCGGCGGCACGGCCATTGCCGATGCCATCGCCTGCAGCCCCACCGCCGGCGATGATCGCGACCTTGCCGGACAGGCCGGCATCGTCCTCGGGACCCTTCATCGCATTCTCCTTACGGCAATCCGGCGCCGGGTACGTCGACTCGCATGGTTTCGATCCGGCCGTCGCGCTTGTCGGCGATGGCGGGGCCGCTGCCGCTGTTGGTGACGACGAACAGGGTGCGTCGGTCCTGGCCGCCCAGCATGCAGGCATAGGCCGCGCGTGCCCCGAGATCGAGGTCGTGGGTGACCTTGCCACCTTTCAGAACGCGGATCATGTGATGGGTGAAGGCGCCAGTGACCCAGATGCCACCTTCCGCGTCGAGGCAGATGCCGTCGGGGTTGCAGTTGGGCGTTTCCGCCCAGACGCGGCGGTTCGAGAGCGTGCCGTCGGGAGCGATGTCGAACGCCGTCAGACGCTTGGCGAAGGTTTCGCCGATGATCATCGTCTTACCGTCGGGTGTGATGACGGTGCCGTTGGGGAACATCAGTCCGTCGGCTGCCCGGTGCACCGAACGGTCGGGATCGACGCGAACGAGCACGGCGGCGCGCGGCTCCTCGCCGGCATGGCGATCGAAGCCGAAGTTGCCGACATAGGCGCGGCCCTTGCCGTCGACGATCATGTCGTTGCAATGGCCGGTGGCGAGCGGCTTGAGTTCGGCTTCGACCGAAAGCTTGCCGTCGGCAAAGCGCATCAACCGACGATCGGTCATGCTGACGATCAGCATCGTGCCGTCGGGCCGCCAGCCGAGGCCGGACGGCTGGCCCGGCACCTCGACGATGGTTTCGGCCTTGCCCGCCTCGTCGACCGTCCGCACCTGGTGGACGTAGAAATCCGAGAACCACAGCTTGCCGTCGCGCCAGCGCGGCCCTTCGCCGAAGCTCAGCCCGGTGAGGAGCGGTTGGAGCTTCATCGTTGCCCACCCCCTTGCTCGTCCCATTCAATGCGGAAAGAGTTGCCTTCGGGCTTGATGTAGCCGGCGTTGGCGCCCGGGAAATGGGCGGGGCAGAGGAGCGCGTTGCTTTCGACGCAATCCTCCAGCAACGAGCGGCGCGAACGCGCCGACATGTCCTGGTCCCAGCAGAACTGGCTTGACCAGTCGGGATGATAGACCTGGATTGGATGATGCATGATATCGCCTGAGAAGGTCGCGGTACGCCCGGCATCCTTCAGGTTGATCGCGATCGAACCCGGTGTGTGGCCGGGATAGTCCTTGATGGTGAGCAGCGGGTCGGGCTGGTGATCGCTCTCGATCATCACGGCCTTGCCCGCCTCGACGATCGGTAGAACAGAATCGTCGAACGAACCGTCGTTCACCTTGCCTTCGCCCTGCGTGCCGCGCTCGGTTTCCCAGTGTGCGTATTCACGCTTGCCGAACAGATACTTGGCGTTGGGAAAAGTCGGCACCCAGCGGCCGTTCTCGAGCTTGGTGTTCCAGCCGACATGATCGACATGCAAGTGCGTGCACATCACGAAGTCGATCGACTCGGGCGGACAGCCACAGGCGCGCAGCCGGTTGAGGAACGGCGTGTCGAGCTTGTTCCAACCGGGATTGTGCCGCTGCTTGTCGTTGCCGAGGCAGGTGTCGATCAGGATGGTGTGGCGGCCGGTCTTCACGATCCAGGTATGGACCGACCCGACGAGGCGATCGGAACCTGCCTCGACATGCGTCGGCACCATCCAGTGCTTCTGCGCATCGAAGGCTTGCTGGTCGAACTTCGGGAACATGCGGTTGGGGCGAAAGCCCGCCGCGCACAGCTCCTCGACTTTCTCGATGGTGGCTCCGCCGATCCTGCGAACGGTCATGCGTGGCTTCCTTCCCTAGAACGTGACGACGCTGCGGATCGACTCTCCCTTGTGCATCAGATCGAAGGCGTCGTTGATCTTCTCGACCGGCATCGTGTGGGTGATCAGCGAATCGATGTCGATCTTGCCGTCCATGTACCAGTCGACGATCTTCGGCACGTCGCGCCGCCCCTTGGCACCGCCGAACGCCGTGCCGATCCAATGCCGGCCAGTCACGAGCTGGAACGGCCGCGTCGAGATCTCCTGGCCAGCGCCGGCCACGCCGATGATCACCGACTTGCCCCAGCCGCGATGGCAGCATTCCAACGCCTGGCGCATCAGTTTGGTGCTGCCGACGCATTCGAAGCTGTAGTCGGCGCCGCCATCGGTCAGTTCGACGAGATGCGCCACCAGATCCTTGTCCCCGAGGTCGTTGGGATTGACGAAGTGCGTCATGCCGAACTTGCGGCCGAGCGCTTCGCGCGCCGGATTGAGATCGACACCCACGATCATGTTGGCGCCGACCATGCGCGCACCCTGCAGCACGTTGAGGCCGATGCCGCCCAGGCCAAACACCACGACATTTGCGCCGGGCTCGACCTTGGCGGTGTTGATCACGGCGCCGATGCCGGTCGTGACACCACAGCCGATGTAGCAGACCTTGTCGAATGGTGCGTCGGGCCGGATCTTGGCCAGCGCGATCTCGGGCAGCACTGTGTAGTTCGAGAAGGTCGAGCAGCCCATATAGTGATGGATCTTCTTGCCTTTGATCGAGAACCGGCTGGACCCGTCGGGCATCACGCCCTGACCTTGGGTCGAGCGGATGGCGGTGCAGAGGTTTGTCTTGCCGGAGAGGCAGGATTTGCAGTTTCGGCATTCCGGCGTGTAGAGCGGGATCACGTGGTCGCCCTTCTTCAGCGACACGATGCCCGGCCCGACATCGACGACGACGCCTGCTCCCTCATGGCCGAAGATCACCGGGAACAGGCCCTCGGGATCGCCGCCGGACCGTGTGAATTCGTCGGTGTGGCAGACGCCGGACGCCTTGATCTCGACCAGCACCTCGCCGAACTTCGGGCCTTCGAGGTCGACCGTCTCGATCTCGAGAGTCTTGCCGGCTTCGTAGCAAACCGCTGCTTTTGTCTTCACGCTGAACTCCCCGTGCTGTGGCACGAAGCCTAAACAGGGGAGCGGTTCTAGTCTACGCCGTGGGGCGACCGGCGAGCGCTCGCGCCATTTCAGACTTCGCCTCGCGATACTGCGAGATCAGGCGACGGCAAAGATCCGCAACAGTCGGCACGTCCTCGATGTTCCCGACGCCGTGGCCGGCCGTATAGATGTCCTTCCAGCGCTTCTTGTTCTCCCGCGAATCGACGATCTTGCCGGGAAGTGTTGTGCGCAGCACGTCGAGGTCGATGCCGGCGGCGAGCAGGCTGGGCGTCAGCCAGCTGGCCGGCGCGCCGTCGATGGAGGCGGTGAAAAAGACGTCTGTGGCGCGGGTGTTCAGGATCATCTCCTTGTGCGCCTGGGCCGCCATTGCTTCCCGCGTCGCAATGAAGCGCGTGCCGATATAGGCGAGGTCCGCGCCCATCGCTTCGGCTGCCAGTACGTCGCGTCCCGTCGTCTGGCCGCCCGCCAGCACGACGGCAAAGCTGTCACCGAGCTGGCGCACTTCGTTCATCAATGCGAAGGGATTGATCGTGCCGGTATGGCCGCCAGCGCCGCCGGCAACGGCGATCACGCCATCGACGCCGACCTCCAATGCCTTCTCGGCATGTCGCCGGTTGGCGATGTCGTGCAGCGCCACGGCACCCCAGCCATGAATGCGTTTGATCGCGTCGCCCGGGGCGCCCTTCGAGGTCAGCACGACCGGCACCTTATATTTCTCGACCAGTTCGAGGTCGCCCGGATAGCGCGGGTTGGAGGCGTGCACGACGAGGTTCACCGCCCAGGGTGCGGGTTGTCGGCCGCCATCTTCGAGCCGCTTCATGCCCTCGACCATCTCGGCGAGCCAATGCTGGAACTCCTCGCGGTTGCGGGTGCCGTGCGCGGGGAAGCTTCCCATGATCCCTTCACCGCAACAGGCGAGTGCCAGGGCAGGGTTGGAAACCAGGAACATCGGGGCGGCGATGGCGGGGATCGCCATGCGCTCCATCAACCTGTGCACGTCAGCGCGTGGCATGGTCGATTCGGTGCGGTTTGGGTTTCCGCTTCGCGGCAGTGGTGGCGGCAATCAATTGGGTCATCTGGGCACATGGTGGCCTGTGCTAAGGTCGCGGTCCACGGAGGACTTCATGGCACAGACCGGCAATCATAAAGGGCTCTCATTCGGCATCTTCCTGGCGCCGTTCCATCGCGTGGGCGAGAACCCGACGCTCGCGATGGCGCGCGATATGGAGCTGATCGAGTGGATCGACGAGCTGGGCTTCGACGAAGCCTGGATCGGCGAGCATCACTCCGCCGGTTGGGAAACCATCGCGTCGCCGGAAATCTTCATCGGCGCCGCCATCGAGCGCACACGATATATCCGGCTGGGCTCGGGCGTGACCAGTCTGCCCTATCATCACCCATTGATGGTGGCGAACCGCTTCGTGCAGCTCGATCACATGTCGCGTGGCCGCACCATGCTGGGCTGCGGTCCGGGCGCACTGCCGTCCGACGCCTACATGATGGGCATCGAACCCTCGACGCAGCGGCCGCGCATGGAGGAGGCGCTGGCCGCCATCATGGCGCTGCTGAAGTGCGAGGAGCCGGTCACCATGAAGACCGACTGGTTCGAGCTGAAGGAAGCGCGGCTGCATCTCGCGCCCTACAGCTATCCGCATTTCCCGATTGCCTGCGCCAGCACCATCACGCCCTCGGGCATGATCGCTGCCGGCAAGCACGGGCTCGGCGTGCTCTCGATCGGCGCCGGCATTCCCGGCGGGCCTGAGATGCTCGGCAAGCAGTGGGGCATCTACGAGGAGACGGCGGCCAAGCACGGCAAGACGGCGGATCGCGGCAAGTGGCGCGTCGTGGTGAATGCCCATATTGCCGAGGACGACGAGCAGGCGTTGCGCGAGGTCCATGCCGGCGAGCGTCGCGAGACCGTTACCTACTTCGAGGATACGCTCGGCCGTCCGCCGGGACGCGCCGACGACCCGCTGCGCGACGGCGTGAAGATGGGCACGACCCTGGTCGGCAGCCCCGATACGGTCGCCAAGGGCATCGAACGGCTGCTCGGTTTCTCCAACGGCGGGTTTGGCGGTGTGCTGTTCCGTGCGCACGAATGGGCGACGCGCGAGCAGACGATGCGCTCCTACGAACTCTTCGCGCGCTACGTGATGCCGCGTTTCCAGGGTTCGCTCGACACGATCGTCAATTCGAACCAGTGGGCCAAGGACAACCGCAAGGGAATCTTCGGTCCCAACGTGGCCGCCGTGAAGAAAGCCTTCACCGATGCCGGCCGCGAAGCGCCGGAGGAGTTTCGCGCCCGCACGCCCGGCGCCCGCGATGTCGCAAACGACTGATCGTTGTTGCTGACGAAGACTAGAACGTCTTCTTGTCGCCGGGGTTCATCTCCAGAACCTCGGTGGCGGTCTGGCCCAAGGCCGTCTTGTACTCCGCCGGCGTTCCGCGGAGGAACGGGTTGGTGCCGTAGTGGACCGGCAACGCCATCTTGGGCTTCAACATTTCCTTGGTGGCGTAGGCGGCGTCCTTGGGGCTCATGACGAAGTGGCCGCCGATCGGGATCAGGATCAGGTCGGGCTTGTAGTAGTCGCCGATCAGCTTCATGTCGCCGAACAGGCCGGTGTCGCCCATCTGGTAGATCTTGAAGCCGTTCTCGAGTTCGATGATGAAGCCCACGGGTTCGCCAGCCGCATAGACCGTGTCTTTTCCGGTGGCCGGATCCTTCAGCACCATCTCCGATGAATGCTCGGCATGGACCTGGGTGATCTTCACGCCGGGGAAGGGCTCGATCGTGCCCGACTTGTTCATGCGCGGCCCCAGATTGGCCGGCAAGACGCCCAGGGTCGTCAGCGTCTGGTTGAGGCCCGCCGGCGCCCACATCGGCACATTGTGCTTCTTGGCGAGTTCGACGGCATCGCCGAGATGATCGCCGTGGCCATGAGTCACCAGGATCAGGTCGACTTTGCCCAGCGCATCGAGGTTTTTGAGCTCCTGCGGCGTCTTCGGGTTCGCCATGATCCAGGGATCGATCATGATCACCTTGCCGCCCGCCGTGGTGAGCTTGAAGGCGGACTGGCCGAACCATTGCAGTTCGGGCTTGCCTTGCGCATACGCGGCGTTAGCGAACCACAGGGCTGCAGCGAGGATGAAGGCGACGAGACGGACCATCGATGCATTCTCCCTGATTGCATTTCGCAAAGATTAACATGGTTCTTCAGGGCGGAAGTTGTCGCTTTTCCGTGAGCCGCTCCTCGGCCACGATGCAGTGCAGCAAAAAAGAGGAGAGAGCCCGCCGATGAGCATCAAGGGCAAAGCGTATATTGCCGGCATCTACGAACATCCGACGCGTCTTGCGAAGGATCTTTCGCTGGCCCAGATCCACGCCGAAGTGGCCAAGGGCGCGCTGGAGGATGCCGGCCTCACCAAGGACGATGTCGACGGCTATTTCTGCGCCGGTGACGCACCGGGTCTCGGCCCGATGTCGATGGTCGAGTACATGGGCCTCAAGGTCCGCCACGTCGATTCGACCGACACGGGCGGCTCGTCCTACGTGCTGCATGTCGGCCATGCCGCTGAGGCGATCGCCGCGGGCAAGTGCAAGGTGGCGCTGATCACCCTGGCTGGCCGGCCGCGCGCCGAGGGCATGGCGACCGGCACCGTGCCGCGCAGTCGCGGGGGCACGCCGACGCCCGACGAGCCGTTCGAGTTCCCTTACGGGCCGACCGTCGTGAACATGTATGCGATGTGCGCCATGCGCCACATGCACGAGTTCGGCACGACCTCCGAGCAGCTCGCCTGGATCAAGGTCGCCGCCTCGCACCACGCGCAATACAATCCGCACGCGCTCTTGAAGGACGTGGTCACGGTCGAGGACGTCGTGAACTCGCCGATGATCTCCGATCCGCTGCACCGGCTCGACTGCTGCGTCATTACCGACGGCGGCGGCGCGATCGTGGTCGTGGCGCCGGAAATCGCGGCCAAGCTCAAGCGGCCGAAGATCAAGCTGCTGGGCGCGTCGGAGTTCATCAAGACGCAGATGGGCGGCAAGGTCGATCTCACTTACTCGGGCGCGCGCTTCACCGGCGCGGCGGCCTTTGCCGAGGCCGGCGTGAAGCCTGCCGACATCAAGTACGCCTCGATCTACGACAGCTTCACCATCACGGTGCTGATGCAGCTTGAGGATCTCGGCTTCTGCGAGAAGGGCAAGGGCGGCGCGTTCGTGGCCGACGGCAACCTGATCTCGGGCACTGGCAAGCTGCCGTTCAACACCGACGGCGGCGGGCTCTGTTCCAACCATCCGGCCAACCGCGGTGGCCTCACCAAGGTGCTCGAAGCGGTGCGTCAGCTCCGCGGCGAAGCGCACCCCAAGGTGCAGGTGAAGAACTGCGATCTCGCCATCGCGCACGGCACCGGCGGTTCGCTTGGCCTGCGCCACGGCAGCGCCACCGTCATTCTGGAAAGGGAGTAAGTCATGGCCGACACCAAAGAGCGCAAGTTGCCGGCCCCGGCGATCAGCCCCGAGACGCAGGCCTATTGGGATGCGGCGGGCAAGGGCAAGCTGCTGGTGAAGAAGTGCACTTCCTGCGGCGAGGCACATCATTATCCGCGGCCGATCTGCCCGTTCTGCTTCAGCGACAAGACCGAATGGACCGAAGCCTCGGGCAAGGGCACGATCTATTCCTTCAGCGTCATGCGTCGCGCGCCGGTGCCCTACGCCATGGCCTACGTGACCCTGGCCGAAGGCCCGCGCATGGTGACCAACATCGTCGATTGCGACTTCGACAAGCTGAAGTGCGACCAGCCGGTGAAGCTGGTCTTCAAGCCGACCGACGGTGGCCCGCCGCTGCCGATGTTCACGCCGGCCTGACCGGCAGGGCCGCGACCGCGTCGACGAGTTCGGCGCGGTCCGAGCCGACCGCAAAGACATAGCGATCGGGCCGCAGTATTGCGGCCCTTTTTTTGTGGGATGCCAGCCACTCTAGGCCGACGCCGGGCAACAGCACTGCATCGGTCTGCAGGCCGTCGAGCAACGCGGCCTCGCCGACCACGGCGAAGCGCTGGCCGATGGCGTCGTCCATCAAGCGACCGTCGCCGAGGCGCGGCTGCGGGAAGATGGTGCCGACGGGCGGTAGTGCATCGAGACGGCAGCCCGGCCCCAGTTGCGGCTGCGGATAGTCGAACATCTCGGCCCCCGCCGCGAAGCGCCGGTCGCGCGCACGGGCGGCATCGCGATCGGTTTCCTGCAGCACGGCTCCCAGGCGCACGGCGAGGTCTATGAAGGTGCGGACATGCGGCAGCCGCTCGCTTTCGTAGGAGTCGAGCAGCGCATCTGGGGCACTGCCTGTCACGACAGCGGCGAGTTTCCAGGCGAGGTTGGCGGCATCGCGCATTCCCGCGCACATGCCCTGGCCGAGAAACGGCGGAGTCTGGTGGCAAGAGTCGCCTGCGAGCAGAAGGCGGCCCTTGCGCCAGCCTTCCTGCACGACCGAGTGGAAGGTGTAGACCGCGGCCCTTTCAGGCCGTGCATCCTGCGGTTCCAGCCAGCGTGCGATCATCGGCCAGAAGCACTCGGGCTCGGTCACACGGGCGGGATCGTCGCCGGGCATCAGCATGATCTCCCAGCGTCGGCGAAGGCCGCCCAGCGCGGTCCCGATATTCACGATCGTCATCGGCCGGGCCGGATCGCAGAGCTGCACCGAATGGTCGGGCAGGGCGCGCACGCGGGGCGCGTCCGGATCGCAGATGAGATCGACGACCAGCCAGGGCTGATGCAGGCCGAGATCGACCCGACGGCTGCCGATGGCGCGACGCACCAGCGAGCGCGCGCCGTCGCAGCCGACGACATAGCGCGCGTTGAGTTCGTCGACCGATCCGACGTCGTGCCCGAGTTGAACGCGCACATTGGGAAAGCGCGTCAGGCCGTCCCGTAGAATCCGTTCGAGTTCGGGCTGATGGAAGTACCAGTTGCCGGCCCAGCCATGTGGCCCCGGCCCGTCGATGCCGCGGCGGACCATGAGGGTGCGGCCTTCGGCATTGACGAAATGCATGCCTTTCGACGAGGCGCGGGCTACGGCGGCGATGTGGTCGGCAAGCCCCGCCGCCTGAAAGATACGCATGATTTCGCCGTCGAAATGCACGGCGCGCGGCAGTGGATAGATCTCGCGCTCGCGGTCGAAGATCTCGACCGCGAGTCCGGCTTGGCCCAGCAGGTTGGCCAGCAGAGCGCCGACCGGCCCGCAGCCGACGATGGCGACGTCGCTTGCGACAGTGGCGACGTCGGTCAGGAGTTGAGCGCTTCCCACACCCGCTCGGGCGTGGCCGGCATATTGATGTGACGGCCGCCCAGCGCATCGACGATGGCGTTCATCACCGAGGGCAGCGAACCCGCACAGCCTGCCTCGCCGCAGCCCTTGGCGCCCAGCACGTTGGTCTTGGCCGGCACCGAGTGATAGTCGATGTGGAAGAACGGCGTGTCTGCGGCGCGCGGCAGGGCGTAGTCGGTGAAGCTGCCGGTGAGCGGCTGGCCCTCTTCGCTGTAGACCACATGCTCGAACATCGCTTGTCCGATGCCCTGCACCACGCCGCCGTGGCTCTGGCCTTCGACCAGCAGCGGGTTAATGACGGTGCCGAAGTCGCCGACCATCGTGTACTTCACGACCTCGACGACGCCGGTATCGGGGTCGATCTCGACTTCCGCGACATGCGTGCCGTTAGGGAAGGCCGAAGGCGCCGCCTCATGGACGTGGCTGACGTCGAGCGTGTCGGGCACACCCTCCGGCAGCGCCATGCCGCCGCGCAGCTTCTCGGCCAGCTCCATGATGCCGATGCCGCGGTCGGTGCCGACGATGGTGAAGCGGCCTGTCTTGAACTCGATGTCGGCCGCCGAGGCTTCGAGGGCGACGCCGGCGATCTGCTTGCCCTTGTCGATCACCTTGTCCGAGGCTTCGACTATCGCCGCGCCCGACGCCATGATCGACTTGGAGCCGCCGGTGCCGCCGCCTGCGATCAGCAGGTCGCTGTCGCCCTGGATCAGCTTGATCCGATGGAACGGCACGCCGAGCTTCTCGGTCAGCACCTGGGCGAAAGCCGACCAATGGCCCTGGCCGTAGTCGAGGGTGCCGGTGATGATCGAGACGTCGCCGTTCGGCTCGAAGCGGATGCCGCCCATTTCCTTGGTCGGCGGCGCCGTGACTTCGAGATAGTCGCCGATGCCCAGCCCGCGCAGCCTGCCGCGCGCCTTGCTTTCGGCCTTGCGGACGGCAAAGCCCGCGACGTCGGCCAGCTCCAGCGCTTTGTCGAGCAGGATGGTGAACTCGCCGCTGTCGTAGGTGGTGCCGGAGGCCGTCTTGTAGGGCATCTCCTCGGGACGGATGTGGTTGCGGCGGCGCATCTCGACCTGGTCGATGCCCATCTCGCGGGCGGCCGTATCGATCAGCCGTTCCATGAAATAGTTGGCCTCCGGTCGTCCGGCACCGCGATAGGCGCCGACCGAAGAGGTGTGCGTGAAGACCACCTTGGTGGAGACCTCGATCAACGGCGTGCGGTAGATCGCGGCGAGATTGCGCGTGACGCCCATCGACCCCATCGCCGCGCCGACATTGGCGAGATAGGCGCCGAGATTGGCATAGCCATTGAGGCGAACGGCAAGGAAGGTACCGTCCTTGTCGAGCGCCAGCTCGGCATCGAAGTCGTGGTCGCGGCCATGCTGGTCGCTGAGGAAGGCACCGCTGCGATCGTCGGTCCATTTGACCGGCCGGCCGAGCAGCTTGGAGGCATGGAACAAGCCGGCATACTCGGGATAGGGCGAGCCCTTCATGCCGAACGAGCCACCGACATTGCCGGTAAGGATGCGCATCTGCGCTGGCTTGATGTTCAGCAGCGCGGCCATCTGGTTCTTCAGGCCGAATGCGCCCTGGTTGCCGGCGTAGAGCGTGTAGCGATCGGTCTCGGCGTCGTAGTGGCCGGTCGCCGAACGGGGCTCCATGGCGCAGACGACGATGCGGTTGCTGATCAGACGCAGACGCGAGACGTGGGCAGCCTTGGCAAAGGCCTCGTCGACCTTGGCTGTGTCGCCATAGTGGAAATCGACACCGATATTGCCCGGCACGTCGTCGAACACCAGCGGCGCACCGGGTTGCGCCGCGGCGCGCGCATCGGTGACGGCCGGCAGCGCTTCGATATCGACCATCACGGCCTCGGCGGCATCGCGCGCCTGTGCGGCTGTCTCGGCGACCACGAAGGCCACCGGATCGCCGACGAAGCGCACCTTGTCGGTGGCGAGCGAGGGACGCGCCGGCGTCTTCATGGGCGAGCCATCGCGATTGGGCACCGGCAGTACGGTCTTGAGCGTGCCGTAGCCGGCGGCCTCGAGATCCGCGCCCGTCCAGACACCGAGCACGCCCGGCATCGTCTTGGCCTCGGAAATGTCGATGCCCTTGATCAGCCCGTGCGCCACCTGGCTGCGCACCATCGCGCAATAGGCGAGGCCTTCGAGCTTGATATCGTCGCTGTAGCGGCCCTGCCCCCGCAGCAGGGTCGGATCTTCCTGGCGCGGCACGGGCTGGCCGACGCCGAATTTCATCAAATTGAGAGAGTCGGCGGCAAGAGGCGCGTTCATGGGCATCCGCTGGAAAGGAGGGAAATTTCCCACCGATCATAGCGCAGGACCCCGGGGCCTGTGCTAGTCATTGCTGCCATGTCGAACCCTGCGGCGAACCTCGATCCCGTCACCCTGACTGTCATTCAGAACGGCCTGATCCAGGTCTGCAATGAAATGGACCTCGCTTTCGTGCGCGCGGCCTTCTCGCCGGTGATCTCGGAAGGCATGGACCGCTCCGATGGCATCTACGATGCCGCCGATGGCGCGCTTATTGCTCAGGGCGAATTGGGCCTGCCGGTCTTTGTCGGCACGATGCAGTTCTCGACGCGCGCCGTGATCGAGCGCGTGAAGAGTCACTATGCCGGCAAGGTCGAGCCGGGCGACGTCTTCATCGTCAACGATCCCTATCTCGGCGGCACGCACCTGATGGATGTGCGGTTCGTGAAGCCGTTCTTCTACAAGGGCGAACTCTTCGCCTGGCTGGCCAACACGGGCCACTGGCCCGATGTCGGCGGCATGGTGCCGGGCGGTTTCTCGGCCAGCGCCACCGAGGTCGAGCAGGAGGGACTGCGTCTCCCGCCGGTGAAGTTCTTCAAGAAGGGCGAGATGGACCAGGAGATCCTGTCGATCATCCTGTCCAACATCCGCATCGCCGATCAGCGTATCGGCGACATCAAGGCCCAAGCTGCCGCGCTTACGACGGGCGAACAGCGACTGACCGATCTCGTCGACCGCTACGGTGCTTCCGTCGTGAAAGCCGCGATCGCGGAGATGCGCCACCGCGCCGAGCGTCAGATGCGCGCCAAGATCGCGGGCATTCCCGACGGCGTCTACGAAGGCACCTCCCAGGTCGACAGCGACGGCGTGGTCGATGAGCCGCTGACGATCCGCATGAAGATCACCAAGAAGGGCGAGGACCTCACCTTCGACATGACGGGATCGAGCCCGCCGTGTCGCGGTCCGATGAACAGCGTCATCGCCACGACCAAGTCGGCGATCTATCTGGCGGTAAAGCACATCTTCCCCGACGTGCCGATCAATGCCGGCACCTTCGAGCCGCTGCACATCGTCGAGCCGGAAGGCACGTTCCTCTATGCCAAGTATCCGCGGCCGGTGTCGGGCTGTGCCGCCGAAGTGAGCCAGCGCATCGCCGAGGCGGTGTTCGCAGCGCTCACCAAGGCGATCCCCGATCTGCTGTTTGCGGCGCCCGCCGGGACGTCGGGCAATCTCGGCATTGGCGGCTACGATCCCGAGCGCCGGCGCAACTACATCATGTATCTCTTTACCGGCGGCGGTTACGGCGGCTTTCAAGGGGGCGACGGCCTCAGCAATGGCTGCTCGACCATCGGCATCTCCAAGATGCCGCCCGTCGAGGTGCTGGAGCAGTTCTATCCCGTGCTGTTCGAGGAGTTCTCCCTGCGCGAGGGCTCGGGCGGCGCTGGCGAGTTCCGCGGCGGCTTCGGCATCAATTACGCCATCAAGCTGCGGCGCGGCGAGGCGCGGGTCTCGATGGTGATGGATCATGGCCGCACCGGCCCGCAGGGCGTCCTGGGCGGGAAGGATGGCGGCACCAACACGGTGCTGATCGAGCAGGGTGGCGCGAGCTATCGGCCGCCGCATCTCTCCAAGGATCAGGACATCGAAATCGGCGTCGGCGACGTTGTGCGCGTCTCCACGCCGGGTGGCGGCGGCTTCGGCGATCCGGCTCGTCGTGCGCCGTTCGCCATCGCGCGCGACATCGCGCGCGGCTACTACACGGAGGCCGAGGCGCACGAGAAGTTCGGTCGGGCGCGCGCTGCAGAATGACCCAGTTCAGGCGTTCGTTCCTCGCGCTGCCGGTGCTGCTGGCGGCAGGCGAAGCTGCCGCGCAGCTTGCGGCCTGGTATCCGCTCGAAGGCGCCGACAAGTCGTTCTTCGTCGAGATGCCCGGTGCGCCGGTCTACAAGATTCTTGATACAACCTCGCCCGGCGGCACGCCGTTCGCCTATCACTCCTACAGCCTCGAATACCGGCGCCTTTCCTTCGTGGCGCAGACCGCGTTCTATCCCGCCGATGTCGACGTGCGCCAACCCAGGCTCAATCTCCAGTCCGCGCTCGACGATCGCGCGCAGCGGCTGGCGGGCGGCAAGTGGACCCAGGTCGACTGGAAATCCCTGCAGGGCGCTCCTGCCGTTGAATCGACCGGGCCGCTGCCGGGCGGCAATGCGCTGCGTCAGCTCGTTGTGTTGAAAGGTAGTCGCTACGTGTCGCTGGGCTATATGGCGCCGGCCGACGCCATGCGGGCGCCGGAGGCCGAACGTTTCTTCCGCTCCTTGAGATTGCTGTCATGACCTTGCCGCGTATTCACATCCTGGCGCTGGGCGGAACCATCGCCACGCGTCCCGACGCTTCCGGCGCCATGCAGATGGGACTGGGGGCCGACGATCTGGTGGCCGCCGTTCCCTTGCTTGCACAGCTCGCGGATATCCGCGCCGAGACGGTGTCGAGGGTCGGCAGCCATTCGCTGTCGTTCGATCAGCTCCATGCGTTGGCGGCGAAGATCAGGACGCTCGACGTCGACGGCGTGATCGTGACCCAGGGAACCGACACGCTCGAGGAAACGAGCTTCCTGCTCGATCTGCTGGTCGAGCGCGACATTCCCGTCATCGTGACGGCGGCGATGCGCAATCCCGCGCTGACCTCGCCCGACGGTCCCGGTAACCTTCTGGCGGCCGTGCGGGTGGCCTGCGATCCCTGGGTGCGTGCCCACGCCAAGGCGCTGGGCGTGATCGCCGTGATGCTGGACGAGGTCTATGCCGCGAGCGACGTGCTGAAGACCCATCCCACGCGGCTCAACGCCTTTGCCTCGCCGCAGACGGGGCCGTTGGCGGCGCTGGTCGAGGATCGCGTGGTGCCGTTGTCGTTGCCCGTGCGCACGCCGGTCGAAGCTGCGCGCAGGCGGCTCGGCGCGCTGACAGACATCGGGCGGGAGCAGCCCGTTGCCTTGCTGTGGATGGCGCTCGACGAGCCGGGGTATCTGCTGGAAGTGCTTGTCGATCACCGCGACCAGCTCGGCTATCGCGGCATCGTGCTGGGCGCGATGGGCGGCGGCCATGTACCGGAGCGGGTTGCGCCGCTGATCACGCAGCTCGCCGAGGTCTTGCCAGTGGTCGTGTCGCCGCGTGCAGGTGGCGGGCCGCTGCTACAGCAGACCTACGGAGGCCCAAGTTCGGAGATCGCGCTGCGCAAGGCCGGGCTCATATGGGGCGGGCGCCTCAATCCCCTGAAGGCGCGCGTGCTGCTCGAAACCTGTCTGCGCGCCGGCCTGGATCGGCCGACGATCGTCGAGGTCTTCGACGCCTGGGCCTAGGGCTGCGCGACTAGGTTCGCGCCTGCTTCGCTTCGGCGAAGCCGTGCATGCCCATGTGCCATTGCAGCGCGACGATGGTGCCCTTGATCGGCTGCAGCAGGCCAACGGACAGGCCGATCACCAGGGGCGTCCATAGGAGCGTGTGCAGCCAGTAGGACGGCATGTAGGCGATCTCCACGAACATCGCGAGTGGCACGACCACGTGGCCGACGATGAAGATGGTGAGATAGGCCGGGAAGTCGTCGGCGCGGTGATGGTGCAGGTCCTCGCCGCAGACGTTGCAGCGGTCCGCGACCTTTACGAAGGCACGGAACAGGCGGCCTTCGCCACAGGCGGGGCAGCGTCCGCGAAAGCCGCGCCACAGATAGAGACCGCCTTTGCCGGGCATTTTGTCGTCCTCCAGTTCGGTGTCTTGTATGTCCATACGGACGGGCATACATTCAAGCACGTGTAGGAGAATTGTATGGATTGGAGCCCTACAATCGACGCTGCGGACGGGCCAGTCTATGAGGGTATCGTCGAGGCCTTGGACCGCGATATCGCCTCAGGCCGCCTCCGCCGGGGGCAGCGCCTGCCGACCCATCGTGCGCTGGCGCGGACCCTGGGAGTCGATCTCACCACAGTCACGCGCGCGTACAACGAAGCGCGACGGCGTGGCCTGACCGATGCGAGGGTCGGGCAGGGGACCTTCGTGGCGGAGAGCCGGTCACGGCCGGTCCGGGCCACCGCTGGCATCGCCATCGATCTTTCGATGAATCTTCCGCCGCAGCCAATCGAGGCCGATCTCGAGGGGCGTATTTCGCGCGGCCTTGCGGCGCTCCAGCGCGACCATGGCCTCTCCGAGTTCCTGAACTACCAGTATGCCGGTGGCAGCGACGCAGACCGGAGCACGGCGGCGCAATGGTTGCGTCGCCGCGTGCGTACGTCCGGGGCCGACAGGCTGCTGGTGGCACCCGGAACGCAGATAACGCTTACGGCCCTGCTGCTCGCGACGACGAGTCCTGGCGATGTCGTGCTCGTCGATCGACTGACCTATCCGGGATTCAAAACGGCGGCAGCAGCGCTGGGCGTGCGCCTGGTCGGTGTCGAAGCAGACGGTGAGGGGATGATCCCGGAAGCGTTGGCGGAAGCCGCGCAGCGCCATCGTGCGAAGGCGGTCTATCTCATCCCGACGATGCACAATCCGACGACGCTTACCATCGGCACGAAGCGACGCGAAGACCTCGCCGCGACGATTCGCCGATGCGATCTTCTGCTCTTCGAGGACGATGCCTATGGTTGCCTCGATCCGAAGGCACAGCCGATCGCGGTGCTCATCCCGGAACGCAGCTATCTCGCCGTGAGCCTTTCCAAGTGCATCACGCCGGGCTTGCGTGTGTCGTTTCTGTTGACGCCCGATCGTGCTGCGGCTGCGACGCTTGCCAATGCGATTCGCACTGTCGCGCAGATGCCGGTGCCTTTGATGGTCGCGCTCGTCGTGCGTTGGCTGATCGACGGGAGCGCCGACGCAATTGTATCGGCGATCACGGCCGAGGCTGCGGCGAGGCAGCGGCTGGCCGCAAAGGCGCTTTCGGGGTACAATTACCACGCGCATCCAAAAGGGCTTCACGTCTGGTTGGCGCTGCCCCCGGCATGGACCCGAGCGGAGTTCGCCGCGCATATTCAGCGACAGGGGCTCGCCGTGGTCACCAGCGACAGCTTCAGCGTCGACGATCATCCCGAACATGCAATTCGTATTGCGCTCGGTGCGGCACGCAGCCGCTCCGACCTCGTCGTTGCTCTCGATCTGTTGACGACGGCGTTGCGTTCACCGACTTATGCGTCGCGCATCGTCTGAGGCGATCTACTGCCAAGGAGAACATCATGTTCGAATCCTTCGATGCAGTCTTTCTCGCAAGACTGCAGTTCGCCTTCACGGTGTCGTTCCATTTCATCTTCCCGTCATTCTCGATCGGGCTGGCAAGCTATCTCGCGGTGCTCGAGGGGCTGTGGCTGTGGACGGGCCGTTCGGTCTATCTCGATCTCTTCAAATACTGGCTGAAGATCTTCGCGCTCACCTTCGGCATGGGAGTCGTGTCGGGCATCGTCATGTCCTACCAGTTCGGCACCAACTGGTCGGTCTTCTCCGACAAAGCGGGGCCGGTGATCGGGCCGCTGATGGCCTACGAGGTGCTGACGGCCTTCTTCCTCGAAGCGGGATTCCTGGGCGTCATGCTGTTCGGCATGAACAGGGTCGGCAAGTCGCTGCATTTCGTGGCGACGCTCGCCGTTGCGGTCGGCACCTTCATCTCCGCTTTCTGGATTCTCTCCGCCAATAGCTGGATGCAGACGCCGACCGGCCATGTGATCAGTGCCGCCGGCCAGTTCGTTCCGGAGGACTGGTGGGCAATCATCTTCAATCCGTCCTTCCCCTACCGCCTCGTCCACACGGTCTTCGCGGCCTATCTGACGACGGCATTGGTGGTTGGCGGCGTCGCGGCGTGGCATCTCCTGCGCGAACGCGGCAACGAAGGCGCGCGCGTCATGTTCTCGATGGCGATGGGCATGATCACGGTCGTGGCGCCCTTGCAGATCTTCGCGGGCGACCAGCACGGCTTGAACACGCTGGAGCATCAGCCGGTCAAGGTCATGGCCATGGAGGGGCACTTCAAGAACTACCCTGACGGTGCGCCGCTGGTGCTGTTCGGCTGGCCTGACCAGGCGGCGGGCGAGATGAAGTACTCGGTGGAGATTCCCAAAGCGTCGTCGCTGATCCTGAAGCACGCCTGGGACGCGCCCCTCGAGGGATTCGAGTCGGTCGATCGCAAGGATTGGCCGCCGATAGCGATCGTGTTCTGGGCTTTCCGCATCATGGTCGGGCTCGGCATACTGATGCTGGCGTTGGCGGCCTTCAGTCTGCTCGCCCGTGTCCGCAAGCGGCTTTACGACTGGACCTTGCTGCATCGCTTCGCGCTTGCGATGGGGCCGGCCGGATTTGTGGCCGTGATCGCCGGTTGGGTGACGACCGAGGTCGGGCGCCAGCCCTTCACGGTCTACGGGCTGTTGCGGACGGTAGACTCCGCCTCGCCGCTTGCGGCACCGGCCGTCGGTGCGTCGCTGCTGGCCTTTATCGTCGTCTACTTCATCGTCTTCGGTGCGGGCGTCTATTACATCCTGAAACTGATGAGCCATTCGCCGCATCGTGGTGAAGAGGGACCGGAGCGCGGCCAGCCGGTGCGCGCGGCCGGTATCACGCCGGCATCCGCGGTTGCCGAATCAGTCGCCGGCGGCAAGGAGGCCTGATCATGATCCTCGGTCTCGACCTGCCCACCATCTGGGCTTTCATCATCGCCTTCGCGATTTTCGCCTACGTCGTGATGGATGGTTTCGATCTTGGTATCGGCATCTTGTTCCCGGCGCTGCCTGTAGGGCGCGAACGCGACAGTGCCATGAACTCGATCGCCCCTGTCTGGGACGGCAACGAAACCTGGCTGGTGTTGGGCGGCGGCGGCCTGCTGGCGGCCTTTCCACTGGCCTACGGCATGATCCTGTCGGCGCTCTATGCGCCGATCATCGCCATGCTGCTGGCGCTGATCTTTCGCGGCGTCGCCTTCGAGTTCCGCTGGCGCGATCCTGGCCATCGTGCGGCCTGGGATTTTGCGTTCAGCTTCGGCTCGATTGTCGCGACCTTCGCACAGGGCGTCACTCTGGGCGCGTTGCTCCAGGGGATCGCCGTCGAAGGCCGTGGCTATGTCGGCGGCTGGTTCGACTGGCTGACGCCGTTCAGCGTCCTGGTCGGCGTGAGCCTGCTGGTTGGCTATGCCCTGCTGGGCGCGACGTGGCTGATCATGAAAAGCGAGGATTCGCTGCAGGCGCGCTGCTATCGGCTGGCCTTCGGGCTCGGCATCGGCGTGATCATCGCCATGGCGGCGGTGAGTGCTGCGACACCGTTCCTGCGCGACGCCTATTGGCAACGCTGGTTCGCCTGGCCGCAGGTGTTGTTCACCGCGCAGGTGCCGTTGCTGGTCGCCATTGCCACGGTCGTCTTCTTCTGGAGCCTGAAGCGGCTTCACCACTACACGCCGTTTCTGATGGCGCTGGCGTTGTTTGCGCTCGGCCTCACCGGCCTCGGCATCAGTCTCTTCCCCTATGTGGTGCCGCCGGTCGTCACGATCTGGGAGGCAGCTGCCCCCGATCCGAGCCTGAAGTTCATGCTGCCCGGGGCACTGATCATGGTGCCGATCATCCTGGCCTACACGGGCTATTCCTATTGGGTGTTCCGCGGCAAGACCGGCCACGAGGGCTACCACTGATGCCGGCGCCCCGGCAGTGGCTGTGGTTCGTCGGTCTCTGGGTAGCCGGAGTCGGCGCCACGGCGCTCGTCGGCTACGCGATCAAGATCTGGCTGAAGTAGCGGCCTCTAGGTCGTGCGGCGTGTCGGCCGGCAATTGAAGGCAACCGGAGCGCCGGCAATGGGCTTCAGTACGGCGATGTCGTCGCGTCCGCTCCACTCGTAGGTCGAGTCGGCATAGCGGAAGCCCTGGCCGGTCGCCTGATATTCGAGCCGCCAGGTCTTGTCGCCCTGGGTTACGGAGGCGCGATTGCGGGCGTAGACCACAGTCACTTCCTTGCGGCCATCGCAAAGATAGGCAATGCCGGTGGGCGCCGCTTCATCCGGCGCGGGACGCGGGATGGTGGTCGTCACCGGCTGTTGCTGGCTGGTGCATCCAGCCACCAGAATCATCGCGGCAATCGACAGACGCTTCATCGTGCGCTTTCCTCCTGCGGCGGGACCATACGCAAATCGCCGAGGAGACGGAATGCCCCTGTTCAAACTGCGCGACGGCGCCGACCTCTACTACGAGCGGCTGGGTAGCGGCCCGCCGCTGTTTCTGGTCCCTGGCCTCGGCGGCGACAGCCGCTGGTGGGGCGAAAACGCCGCAGAGCTGGCGCGCCGGTTCACAGTCGTCGTGCACGATCATCGGGGCACTGGGCGCAGCAGCCTGTCGAGAATCACCTACAGCGTCAGTCAGATGGCTGACGATGCGCTGCAGCTCATCGAAGGGCTGGGCTACGACAAGGTCCATTGGTGCGGCCATTCCACCGGCGGCGCGATGGGCCAGGTCCTGGCGATCGAGCATCCGGAGCGAGTGGACCGGCTGGTGCTGAGCGCCACCTGGGCCAAGACCGACGCCTTCTTCAGGCGTCTGTTCGAGGTGCGTTCCCTGCTGCTGAGGGAACTGGGACCGGCGGCCTATCTCAAGTCCAGTGCGCTGGCGCTCAACATGCCGTCCTGGATACGCGACCACGATGCCGACCTGGTGGCGGCCGAAGCCAAGGCCCAGGAAACCATCCAGATCCCCGAGATCGTGCTGTCGCGCATCGCCGCCATCGTCGCGCACGACAGGCGCGAGCAACTGCAGAAGGTCCAGGCGCCGACGCTCGCGATCTGCGCCCGCGACGACATGGTGACGCCGCTCTATTTCACCGAGGAGTTGGTCCGGCTGATCCCGGGCGCGCGGGCCTATGTGCTGCCGGACGGCGGCCATGCATATCCGAACGTGCATGGCGGCGAATTTCGTCGTGTAATGACCTCCTTCCTGCTGGAGTCCTGAAGCCAATGAAGATCGAACCGCAGATTGCCGCCGCCGCCGCCGAGCTGACCGCCATCCGGCGCGACATCCACGCCCATCCCGAGCTCGGCTTCGAGGAGGAACGCACCAGCACCATCGTGGCGCAGAAGCTGAAAGAGTGGGGCTGCGAGGTCACGACCGGCATCGGCAAGACCGGCGTCGTCGGCACGATCCGCGTGGGCAACAATCCGCGTGCCATCGGCCTCAGGGCCGACATGGACGCGCTGCCAATGGACGAGCACAACACCTTTGACCATCGCAGCCGCCATGCCGGCCGCATGCATGCCTGCGGTCACGATGGCCATACGGCGATGCTGCTGGGCGCCGCCAGGTATCTCTCGGCCACGCGCAATTTCGACGGCACGGTGCACTTCATCTTTCAGCCCGCCGAGGAGGGCCGTGGCGGGGCCGAGGCGATGGTGAAGGATGGGCTGTTCCAGAAATTTCCCTGCGAGATCATCTTCGGCATGCACAACAGGCCGAAGCTCGACGTCGGCAAGTTCGCGATTCGCTCCGGCCCGCAGATGGCGGGCGGCGGCCTGTTCGACATCCACATCACGGGCAAGGGCGCCCATGGCGCGCGGCCCGAGAGCGGAATCGACCCGGTGATCATCGCAACCCAAATCATCTCGGCCCTGCAAAGCGTGGTCTCGCGCAACGTGTCGCCGCTCGATTCGGCCGTGATCTCGGTGACGCAGATGCATGCCGGCGACGCCTATAACGTGATCCCGCAGGAGGCCGTCCTGCGCGGCACCATCCGGGCCTTCCGCAAGGAGACGATGGCGCTGGTCAAGGAGCGCATCGAGACGATCTCGACCGGCATCGCCAAGACCATGGGCGGCACGGCCAAGGCCGATGTACGGGTCGTCTTCCCGCCGCTGGTGAACGATCCCAACGCCGTGAAGTTCATCGCCGATGTCGCTGCCGAGATCGTGGGACCGGAGAACATGAACCGCGAGGGCCCCTATGTGATGGCCTCCGAGGATTTCTCCTACATGCTCGAACAAGTGCCGGGCGCTTTCATCAACATCGGCAACGGTGGTGGCGAAGGCGGCTGCGAGGTGCACAATCCGGGATACGACTTCAACGACGAGGCGCTCACGCTGGGCTCGACCCTGTGGGCACGCGTCGTCGAGAAGCGGCTGGCGAAGGACGCACGTTGAGCGAGCAGAACAAACACTGGCTACTGCGGGAACTGCCGTATGTGGCCATGCTGGCCCTGGCCGTCGGCGGCATAGTGCTGTCGGGATTCCGGGGCCTCACGACCTATTACTACTGGATGGCGTTGGCCCCGATATACGGTCTCGCCTGCATCCTCTCCGGTTGGCGGGTGACCGAGAAGACCGCCGACCATGTCCGGCTGATCGTTACCCAGGCACTGCACTGGCTGGCCTTTCTGGTGGCGATGTCGCTGATGTTCATGCCGGAAGTGCGCGGTGTCGTGAACGACAATGCGACCAGCCTTGCGCTCCTGATCCTGCTGGCTCTGGGTACCTTCGTGGCGGGCGTCCACGCCCGGGTCTGGCGTATATGCCTTGTCGGCGTGTTCCTGGCGCTTGCGGTGCCGGCCGTGGCCTGGGTTCAGGATTCGGCAATGTTCCTGCTGGTTGCCTGCGTCATGATCGTGGTCGTCGCGGCAGCCTTCTTCTGGCTGCGGCGCCAAGAGGGGAGCAAGGGATGAGCGACCGTTCTACGGTCATCGTCTGGAGCGACTACATCAGCCCCTACGCCTTCGTCGCCAAGGCCTGGGCCTATGCCCTCGAGGCGGATTACGACCTCACGCTCGACTGGCGGCCCTACACGCTGGATATCGCGTCGTTCCAGGGCTCGGTCGAGCAGCGCGATCCGCATCACTGGCGGCGGGTGCGCTATGCCTACATGGATGCGCGCCGCTTCGCCAACAAGCAGGGCCTGACCCTGATGGGGCCGAAGAAGATCTTCTACGCCCGTCCGGTCAATGCCGGCATGCTCTATGCCCAGGATCACGGCGTGTTCCAAGCCTACAACGACCGTGCCTTCGAGCGGTTCTGGCGTCGCGACCTCGATCCCGAAAGTGTCGAGGCCGTCGGTGCCTTGCTGGAGCAGTGCGGCGCGCCTGCCGGTTTCGCATCCTTCTACGCGGGCGAGGGAGGCGCCAGACACGACCAGCTCCGCACCGAGGCCGAGGCCTCGGGAATCTTCGGCGTGCCGTCCTTCGTCTTCGATGGGGAGCTATTTTGGGGGGGTGATCGGATCTTCCTGCTGCGCGAACGGCTGGATGAAAAAGGCGTCACCCGCCGCCGGGTCGGCGCCTAGGACGACCTCAGCTCGGAGGCCGGTCGAGCGTTCGGTCGACCCGCTCGTGCAGGTTCTTGACCTCGCCGCGCTGCTTGCGTGACTTCTCCTTGATCAGACGCTTCGCGCGGCGGAAGGCATCGTTGACGGCGAACACGGGGTCGGAAAAACGCGAATCTTCCTGGGGCGTGTGGTCGACATTGATGTCGATATTGCCCGGCAGCACGAGGTGGATATTGATGCTGTAGAGGTTGCTGGTCCGGTGGTGGCGATCGGGCACTTGTACGACGACCTGGCACGATGTCAGCCGGCCATGCAGCCGTTCCAGCGTTTCGAGGTGCTCGGAGATCAGGTTGCTCAGCGCTTCGCTGGGCGTGCTGCCTTGAAAGCTGATCCGTACGGGTGTTTCCACTGGAATTCTCCGCTGCTTCGCCACTCCCCCATGGAGACAAACGTAGCATGGCGGCGAGTGGTTGCGGACTCCAATAACCTGCTCGGACGATACGTCTGTCAGTCGCCGGCTGCGACGGCCGTGGCGCGATCGGACTTGGCCGGCTGCACCGTGCGATGGGTCACCATGCGGTGATGGAGGGTGCGTACAGTGTCGCTGCCCCTGGTGAGGCAGAGCCAGGGAAAAATGCCGTGTACGAAACAGGCCAGAGCTCCGACCAGCATCCGCCCGCCGAAGCCGAAGGCCATACCCATATGCTGCAGGTAGGTCTCGTTGACCGAGGCGGGATGATCAGTGAAACGCTTTAACATGACCAGAATTCTAGCGGTCGCAGCGGGAAACGGCTTGCTACCTTTGCGCTAAACCCGGCAGATTTGAGAAATTCATTCTCAGAGATCGCTTATGGCCGCAAAAATGTCGCTCGATTCCTTCGACCGGAAGATTCTGGATTGCCTGCAGGACAATGCCGATATGGCATTGGCCGAGATTGCCCGCCGCGTTGGCCTGTCGACTACGCCGTGCTGGCGGCGAATCAACCGATTGCAGGAAGCAGGCATCGTGCGCGCGCGCGTGGCCTTGCTGGATCGCAAGGCCGTGAATGCCGGCGTGACGGTGTTCGTTGCGGTTCGCACGTCGCAGCACAATGCCCAGTGGCTCGCCCGCTTCGCCAAGGCCGTTGCCTCGTTTCCGGAGGTGATGGACTGCTATCGCATGAGCGGTGAGATCGACTACCTCATCCGGCTCGCTCTGCCCGACATCGAAGCCTACGACGCCTTCTACAAGCGCTTGATTGCCAGGGTCGAACTGTCCGACGTCACTTCGATGTTTGCCATGGAGGAGATCAAATCCACCACGCGGCTCCCGCTCAATTACCTCCCCTAGCGCCTTGGGGCGACGGCCTTTAGGATCGCGCCCGTTCGCACGGCAAGATTGCAGGGGAAACGATGACTACGGGCAAAAATCGCAAGAAAGTGCTGATTGTCGGCCGCATGCCGCAGGCCGGGATCGACGTGCTGAAGACGCGAGACGATGTCGATTACGAAATCCTGACCGACGATACGGTGCCGAGCCTGCATCCCAAGCTGAAGGATGCCAACGCGGTGACCCTGGGCGCGACTCCCTTCCGCCAGGCCGAGCTCGATGCTGCACCGGGCATGATGGTGGTGGCTCGTCTCGGCGTAGGTTTCGACGCCGTGGAGATTCCGGCACTGAACAAGCGCAAGATCCCGTTGATGACCACCGGCATCGCCAACTCCGTCTCGGTGGCCGAGCATGCGATGTACATGCTTCTGGCCTCGGCGCGCCTGGTGAAGAAATACGACCGCTTCGTGCGCGAGAAGGGCTGGGGCCAGCGCCTCTCCGACCTGCCGGCCGATCTTTCGGGCAAGTCGATCCTGGTGGTCGGCATGGGCCGTATCGGCTCGCGCACGGTGAAGCGGTGCGTGGCCTTCGAAATGGACGTCTTCGTGCTCGATCCCAACATTTCCGAAGCCGAGATCAAGAAGGCGGGTGCCACCAAGGTGACCGACCTCAAGGCCGTCCTTCCCAAGGTCGACTTCGTCTCGGTTCATTGTCCGAAGGCGCCCGAGACGGTGAACATGTTCAACACGGAGACGCTCGGTCTCATGAAGCCCGAGGCCTTCCTGGTGAACACCGCGCGCGGCGGCATCGTGAACGAGGATGCGCTCTACGCGGCGCTTTCGACTGGCAAGCTGCGCGGCGCCGGTCTCGACGTGCTCGACAAGGAGCCGCCGGATCCTGCCAACAAGCTGTTCAGCCTGGAGAACGTGATCTTCAGCCCGCACATGGCCGGCGTCACCAAGGAAGCCAGCGACCGCATGGCCGTCACTGCCGTCGAAAATATCCTCAGCGTCTTCGATGGCCGGCCGAACACGGCCAATGTCGTGAACAAAGAGATACTGGCCTGACGCCGGAGTCAGTCCGGAAGCAGGTCTTCGATCTCGGCATCGGTCGGAAAGCGGCCGGTGCTGTGACGGGTGTACTTCAGTTCGCCATCGACAGTGATGTCGAACTGGCCGGATTTGCCGGGGCGCAGCTCGATGTCGGCGCTACCCAGCTTTTCGAGGCCCAGCTTTTCGAGGCCCAGCTTCTCGAGGCGTTCCCTCACACGGAGGGCTTGCGGCTTGTAGCCTCAAGCGCCGCAATATTCGATCAGCACTTTCATTCGTCGAAGGTGGGAGCTTAAGCTCTCGCCGGCAAGGGGGATTCTCGATGAAGTACGGACCGCTCGGCCGCTCGGGCCTGATCGTCAGCAGGATCTGCCTCGGCGGCAATTCCTGGGGAGCCAAGGGCCGCCGCGGCTGGGGCAAGTTCGACGAGACCGAAGCGCCGGCATACTTCAAGCGGGCGCTCGATGTCGGCATCACCTTCTTCGATACGGCGGACACCTACAATTTCGGCCGCTCCGAGGAGATCATGGGCGCGACGCTCATGAAGATGACGAAGCGCGAGGAGATCGTGCTCTCGACCAAGGTCGGCATCCGCATGAGCGGCGTCGCCAACGACGTCGGCACCGGCCGCAAGCATCTGATGGCGTCGGTCGATGCCCAACTCAAGCGCCTGCAGACCGACTATATCGATGTCTATCAGGTCCACCGGCTCGATCCGCATACGCCGATCGAGGAGACCATGTATTCGCTCGACCAGATCGTCCGTTCGGGCAAGGTCCGTTACATCGGTGGTTCGACCATGCCGGCCTACAAGTTTGCCCAGATGGTGATGATTGCCGACTGGAAGGGCTACGCACGGCCGATTGCCATGCAGAATCTCTACAATCTGATCCAGCGCGAGGAGGAACGGGAGATGAACCGGCTCTGCCACGAGCAAGGCGTCGGCCTCATTCCCTATTCGCCACTGGCGCGCGGTTTCCTGGCCGGCAATCGCAGCAAGGAGGGCGGGGGCAGCACCGAGCGCTCGAAGAACGATACGGTGGTGCAGGCCGGCACTTATCGCGACTGCGATTGGGAAGTCGTGAAGCGCCTGAAAAAGATCGCCAGGGCGAAGGACGTGACGCCTGCTCAGGTGGCGCTCGCTTGGCTGCTGCACAAGCCTTACATGGGGGCGCCGATCATCGGCGCGACCGGACTGGACCAGCTCACCTCGGCCGCGAAGTCGACCGATATCGTGCTGACGGCGGAGGAGTGCAAGGCGCTCGAGCAGCCCTATCAGTTCCGGGTGTCGCCGGAGAGCTGACTGCGCCGCGTGATCGCCGCCGAGAACCAGAAGGCCAGCAGCGGCAGGAAGATGGCGGCCGCCCAGAAGACCGGCGGTGCGCCCCAGCGATCGACAATTGGGGCGGCGATGGGCACGCCGATCGCCTGGCCGATGAAAAGGCAGAGCGCGAAGAGAGCCATGCCGGCGCCGCGTGCTTCGGGCGCCATCTGCGTGCCGTTGGTCTGTAGCGTGTTGTGCAGCATGTAGAACGACACGCCCGAGAGCACGATGGCCGCGAATTCGACCTCGGCGACCGGCGCAAGCGCCATGCCGGCAAAGGCGATGCCGAGGCCCACGCCACCCCAAGTACAAAGCCCGCGCTCGCCCAGGATGCGCACGAGATGGTGGGCTACCATGACGTAGAGGAAGCCGCCGGCGCCGAAGGCGGCGACAGCAAGCCCGATCGCGGCAAAGCCCATGTCGAAGCGCTGGTGTAGGTCGGCGCCGACGAAGGTGAAGGCTCCCCAGAAGACGCCGCCTTCCAGGGCAACGACGAGGATGACTGTGAGGGCCCACGGCCGGCGCAGAACGCTGAACATCTGCCCGATCATCGATCCCTGGCTGCGTTCGGTTCGCCGGGCAATCTCGGGTCGCGCGCGCATGACCGCGAGCAGGGCGACGCCCGCCATGACGTAGATGCCGGCCAATACCCAGAAGACCGAGCGCCAGCCCAGCCAGTCGCCGATCGCGCCGCCGAGCGCCGCGCCCGTCATCAGGCCGAGAGTCTGGCCGGTGAGGAAACGGGCAAGGGTGGCCTGGCGTTTCTCGTAGCTCACATTGTCGCCCACCCAGGCGATGGCGAGCGGGATGATGGCGGAACTCGTTGCCCCTGTCAGGAAACGCGCCAGGGTGAGCATATTCAGCGAGGTCGAGATGGCCCCGAGCAGGCAGCAGGCCGCGGCGCCGACGCAGGCTATGGCGACCACCGGCATCTTGCCGTAACGGTCGCCGAAGGGGCCGTGCACCAGCACGAATACCCCATTGGCGAAAAGGAAGACCGTGGCGGCAATCGATGCTTCGCCCACGGTGACGCCGAAACTGGCGGATAGTTGCACCAGCAGAGGGTCGATGACGCGCATGTTGGCCGCCGCGGCGAAGGCCGCGATCGACAGAAGGGCTATCGCGAGCGGCGGGGCGGCCGTCGGGACGGCAGGGGCGGACATCGGCTGCGGGCTTAGCGGGTCGGCTTCGTAAAAGAAAGGTCTCTTGGCCGCTGGCTGCAATGTCTTATGGTAGGGAGATGATGGAAGAGCTCCTCGCCCTCGCCCGCGATCCGCAAGCCTGGGCGGCCCTGGCTACGCTGGTGATCATGGAAGTCGTGCTGGGCATCGACAACCTGATCTTCATTTCCATTCTGACCAACAAACTGCCCGAGGAGAAGAGATCGAAGGCCAGACGGGTTGGCATCGGTCTGGCGGTGATCTTGCGTCTCGGCCTGCTGAGCGGCGTCGCCTTCATCGTGCAGCTCACGACACCGATATTCTCCCTGTTCGGGCATGGGTTTTCCTGGCGTGACCTGATTCTGATCGTTGGAGGCCTGTTCCTGATCTACAAGGCGACCAGTGAGATTCACGACCATGTCACCGGCGGCCAAGACCATGAAGCCGACGCCGGCACGGTTGTCGGGGCGACATTTGCCGGTGTCATTGGCCAGATCCTGATCCTCGACCTGGTCTTCTCGCTCGACAGCATCATCACGGCGGTCGGTATGACAGATGACATTCCGATTATGGTGATCGCGGTCATCGTCGCGGTTGGGACGATGCTGCTCGCTGCCGATCCGCTGGCGCGCTTCATCGGTCACAATCCTACCATCGTGATGCTGGCGCTGGGCTTCCTGCTGATGATCGGCGCCACGCTGATTGCCGACGGCATGGGCGCCCATGTGCCCAAGGGCTACATCTACGCCGCCATGGCCTTCTCCGGCCTGATCGAGGCGCTCAACATGCTGGCCCGCCGCGCGCAGCGCAGACGCCCGTTGCGCAAACGCCCGCGTTGAAGGTGCACTGACAGACCGTGCGGCGGCGCGCTAAGCTCGCCGCATGAAGCTAGAGCATCGCGTTGTCATCGTGACGGGAGCCGCGTCGGGCATCGGCGCCGCTTCTGCCCGTCTGTTCGCTGCCGAAGGCGCCCGCGTGGCGCTGGTCGATCTCGACGAAGCCGGCATCCTCGACGTCGCGGCGGAAATCGAAAGCGAAGGCGGCCATGCGCTGGCCATCGCTGCCGATGTCAGCCGTGCCGAGCAGGTGCGCGGCGGCGTCGCCCATGTCATGGAACAGTGGGGACGCATCGATGTGCTGATGACGGCGGCCGGTGTTTCCTTGGGCGGCACGGTCGACACCGTCGACGAGGCGACCTGGGATCGCACCTTCGACATCAACGTCAAGGGCACCTATCTCTGGATCCACCACGCCATCCAGCCAATGATTGCCGCGGGTTCGGGTGCAATCGTCACGGTGGGGTCGCAGCTCGCGCAATCGAGCCCCGGCCGCAACGCCGCCTATGTAGCCTCCAAAGGCGCCATCGCTTCTTTCACCAAGACCATGGCTGTCGACCACGCGGCACAGGGCATCCGTGTCAACGCCTTGATGCCCGGCGTCATCGACACGCCCATGCCGGCCCGCTCGTTGCAACGCTACGCCGATCCGGAAGCGATGCGGGCCTTCTGGAAGCAGCGTCACCCGATGGGCCGCATCGGCAAGCCCGAGGAAGTGGCGCGCGCGGCGCTCTTTCTGGCGAGCGACGACTCGTCGTTTATCACCGGCACGCTGCTGTTCGTCGACGGCGGCTGGACGGCGCACTGATGCCCCGGAAGCTCACACCTCAACAGATCGCCCAGTACGAGCGCGAGGGCTATGTCTGCCCCGTCGAGGCCTTTTCGACGGAGCGGACACGCGCCTGGCGCGCCAGGCTCGAAGCCTTCGAGCAGGCGCAGGGCCAGAAGATGACGCGCGGCCATAATTTCAAGCCGCATCTCCTCTTCCCCTGGGTCGACGAGATCGTGCACGCCCCCGAGGTGCTGGATGCCGTGGAGGATCTGATCGGGCCCGACATCCGGCTGTTCCATCTCACCGTCTGGCCCAAGGATGCCGGTTCCGGCGCCTATGTGAGCTGGCACCAGGATGCGACCTACTTTGCCCTGGAGCCGGCCTGTCATGTCACGGCCTGGGTGGCGCTCACCGATGCGCCGGTCGAGGCGGGTTGCATGGAAGTGGTGCCGGGCTCTCACAGGCTCGGCCAGCTTCCGCACGCGGAGATGCAGGATCCGGAAAATCTTCTGTCGCGCGGCCAGGAGCTGGCCGTCGACGTCGATCGTACAAAGACGGCCTACATGCCGGTGAAGGCGGGACAGTTTTCGCTGCACCATACGCATCTCGTGCACAACTCGCGGCCCAACCGCTCCAACGACCGGCGCATCGGGCTCGGCATCAGCTACATCCCGACCTGGGCACGCTGCACGTCGGCGACCCGTGTGACGGCGATGCTGGTGCGTGGCGAGGATAAGTACGGGCACTTCGACGACGAGCGCCGTCCGACGCAGGAAGCCGGCGCGGAGGAACGCGCTTTCCATGCCGAGGCCGTCGCGCGCTTCCGGGCCATGAACGCCAGCGAAACCGAGAACAAAGTCGCGGTCGTCAAGAGGTAGCCATGCATACGATTCGTCTGCCGTATCACGACCGCTATGCCTATTCCCCCATCACCGAACGCAAGGACTATTCCTGGCCCGAGGGCAAGCGGCTGGCCGTCTATCTCGGTCTCAACATCGAACATTTCGCGTTCGGAGCGGGCGAGGGACATCTGCTCACGGTCGCCAATCCGCCACCCGATCCGCGCACCTTTGCCTGGCGCGACTACGGCAACCGCGTCGGCGTGTGGCGTTGCCTTGAGCTCTTCGACGAACTCAATCTGCCGGCCGCACACCTGATCAACACCACGGTGTTCGACTACGCGCCGCAGATCGTCGATGCCTTGAAGGCGCGCGGCGACGAGTTCATCGGGCACGGCCGCACCAATGCCGAACGGCATGGCCATATGTGGGAAGCTGACGAGAAGCGCTTTCTTGAGGAAGTGCGCGAGGCCATCGAGAAAGCGAGCGGCAAGCGGCCACGCGGCTGGATGGCCCCCTGGATGGCCTCGACGCGCTGGACGCCCGACCTTCTCAAGGAGGTCGGTTTCGACTTCCTGATGGATTGGCCCGCCGACGACCAGCCGCTCTGGATGAAGACGCGCTCGGGGCCGCTGATGAGCGTGCCCTATCCCATCGAGATCAACGACAGCCCGCAGGTGCTGGTACGCCATCACACGCCCGAGCAGTTCCGCGACTTCATTATTGGCCAGTTCGAGGAACTGCTGCGTCAGTCGGCCAAACAGCCGCTGGTCTGCGGCATTGCCCTGCACACGATGATCGTGGGCCAGCCCTATCGGCTGCGCATGCTGCGCGAGGCGTTGCAGCACATCGCCAACCACCCGCAGAAGGACAAGGTCTGGTTCACGCGGCCCTCGGACATCTACGACCATTGCGCGGCGTTGCCCAAAGGCACGATGGTGCCGCCGCCGGCTTAGGCTCTAGTCGAGGCTGACGATGACGCCCAGCCGTTCGAGCAGTTCCGTTTGTTGGCTCTCGCCGATCATCAGCCCGGCATATCCGGAGAGCACGGCGAGGTTCAGTCCGGAAATCGTCGTGCCCCGAAGATCGGCGCGGGTCAGGTTGGCCCGTTCCCATTCGACCTTGTCGAGCGAGCAGTCGCGCAGGATCGCCTCGGTGAGATTGACGTCGAAGAGGGCCGTGTCGAGGAACTTGCAGTTCTGGAACTCGCAGGTTTCGAGCGACACGCCGGAGAAGTCCGTGAAGGTGAAGTTGCAGGTCTCGAAGCGCGCCCGCGTGACGATCACCCGCTTCGAGACGGCCTTGGTGAAGGTGGAGGCGTGGAAGCGCACCCCGCGGAAGCTGCACTCCCTGGCGCGGAAGTCGTGCATGTCGCAGCGTTCGAAGGCGCCGACCGCGAAGTTGCACTTCTCCGCTTCGACGTCCCGCAGATCGCAGAAGGCGAAGGTGCAGCCTTTCTTCTGGTCGGTGTCGAAAAAGCCGGTGCCCTGGAAGCGGGCGCCGGCGAACTTGCAACTGGCGAACCGCCCGGGTGAAAAGCGGCAGTCCTTGAATTGCGCTCCCGAAAAGTCGGCGCCTCGGATATTCGGCAGATCGAAGGTGCAGTCCTCGAAGCGGCCTTCCGAGAGGTCGAGTTCGTCGAACTCTACCTCGGAAGTAAAGGCCACCGCCTGAAAAGTGCGACCCGCCTTCATCAGGCCCATGACCTCGTCCGGGCGAGGCGTTTTGCGTGCGGGATCGGTCTTCGCCATCGAAACTTCCTCGTCGAGGGGCTGTCTTTGTAGCGGCTTCGGCTATGTTCGTCCTGCTTCTGCGTGGAGTGTCCTGTCGATGAATTCCCTCCCTCTCGCCGGGTGGTTGGCCCAGGCGGGCCTGCGCAACATGCCGCTCGAGGACATGGTCGACGGGTTTGGTCGTCGCCTCAACGAAGCAGGCCTTGAGGTCGAGCGCCTGTTCGTCGGCATGAACACCCTGCACCCCATGATGCGGGCGCGCAGCCTGGTCTGGGATCGCGGCCATCAGGTCACCCGGCATTTCGAGATCGCGCATGAGGAGATCGATTCGCTCCTGATCCGGCAGAGCCCGTTCGCCGCCATGCTGCGCGACGGCCTGACCGAACAGCGCTACCGCTTCGACACGGGAGCCGACGTGCCCAACCTGCCGGTCTTCGAAGAGCTGCGCGCGGTGGGAACGACCGAATGGATGGGCTGGGTCCTGCCGTTGGGCGAGCTTTCGCCGCGGATCGGTGATGCGACCGACGTCGAACATGCCGAGTCGGGATTCCTGGTGGTCTCTGCCGCGACGAGACGGCCGGGCGGCTATCGCACGGAAGATGCCGAGGCGCTCAGGCAGGCAGTTCCCGGCTTCGCCGTTGCTGCGAAGGCCGCGACGGCGCGGGCCCTAAGCCATGGCCTGCTGGCAGCCTATCTCGGCAACGACCCGGCAAGTCGCGTGCTGGCCGGCACCGTGCTGCGTGGCGAAGTCCAGAGCGTCGAGGCAGTGCTGCTCTTTGCCGATCTGCAGGGCTTCACTGCGCTCGCCGATACGATGCCCGGCCGCGACCTGATCCTGCTGCTCGACGATTATTTCGGCTGCATGGTCCAACCGGTCGTCAGGCACGGCGGCGAGGTGCTGAAGTTCATGGGTGACGGGTTGCTGGCGGCATTCGGCGTCGTGCTCGATGGCCGCGCCTCCGTTTGCGCCGCCGCGCTGGAAGCGGCGATCGAAGCGCTGGCGCGCGTCGAGCGGATAAACAAGGGCCGGCATGCCGACGGCCAACTGGCCGCCGGGCTCGATGTCTCGCTGCATATCGGCAAGGTGCTCTACGGCAATGTCGGCAGCGATACGCGGCTCGACTTCACCGTGATCGGCCCCGCCGTCAACGAAGCGTCGCGCATCGAAGCACTCTGCCAGCCGCTCGGCCGTCAACTTCTGGTGTCGCGGGCCTTCGCGGAGGCCGCGACCCTCAGTAGGGATCGCCTTGTCTCTCTCGGGCGCCACCGCCTGCGAGGCGTACGCGAGGAGACCGAGCTGTTCGGTCTTGCCTGATCCTTACTTGCCGTAGACCGCGCTTTCGAAGGCGTAGAACAGCGGCAGCGACTTCACGTCGGCGAAGGGCAGGATCTGGGTGATGTAGACGCCGCCGACGCCCTTCTTCTGGTCGATCCAGTAGTAGGTGTTGGCGAGGCCGGCCCAGGCGAGTCCCCCGGCCGAGCGGCCGGTCGGCGCTTCCTCGTTGTTGATCATGAAGGAGAGGCCCCACTGCTTGTCGAGGCCGGGAAAGAACTCGGCATCGTTGGAGAAGGGGGGCGCCGCCGTCTTCAGCAGGGTCACGCGCGACTCGCCCATGGCGTTCTTCGACATGGTGGCCACGGTCTCGGGCTTCAGCACGGGCTTGCCGTCGTCCGCCTTGCCCTCGTTCAGCATCATGCGCACGAACTTGAGATAGTCGCCGGCCGTCGAATAGAGGCCGCCGCCGCCCATCTCGAACTCCGGTTCCTGCGGGATCTCCAGCGCCGGGTCGGCCGTCAGCGCGCCGTCGGGGCCACGATGATGGATCTTGGCCATCCGCTTGCGCATGCCGTCGGTGATGCGGAAGGCGGTATCGTTCATGCCGAGCGGCCCCAGCAGATCGTCGTGCAGCACCTGGCCGAGCTTCTTGCCGGCCGCCGCTTCGACCATCTTGCCGGCCCAGTCGATATTGATGCCGTAGTACCAGCGCTCGCCCGGGTCGAAGAGCAATGGCGTGGTCAAGGCCTTGTTCTGGCAGGAAATGATTCCCGGCACGCCCTCGCTCTCCTGATACTTGGCGAGATCGGCGTTCCAGATGTCGTAGCCGAAGCCCGCCGTATGGGTGAGCAGGTGGCGCAAGGTGATGTCGCGCTTGGCCTTGCGCAGCTTGGGCTTGCCGCCAGCGTCGAAACCTTCGAGCACGCCCACGTTGCCAAGGGTAGGCAGAATCGCCTTGGCCGGCGTATCCAGGTCGAGCTTGCCGCGTTCGACCTGTTGCATGGCGGCCGCCCCGGTCACCGCCTTGGTCATCGAGGCGATCCAGGCGACGGTGTCGGGCGTCATGTCGGCAGCTTCGCCCAGCACCCGCTTGCCGAACCCGCCTTCGTAGGTCTGTCCCTTGCGGTCGGTCGCGACCGCCACCACGCCGGGCACGTCGCCTCGAGCCACGGCGTCCTTCAATATCGTGTCTGCTTGATTCTTCATGGCGTTCCCTCCTGCTGGCGGCAGGATGAACCTTCGAAGGACGGTCTGCCTAGCTGAATCGCTCGACGTTACGCCTTGTCGGGGACGAGGCCGACCGTGCGCAACGCGAAGGCATAGGCAATCGCCACCTCGTCCAGCCGGTTGAACCGTCCGGACGAACCGCCATGTCCCGCGCCCATGTTGGTGCGCAACAGCACAGGCCCGCCGCCGGTCATCGTGGCGCGCAGCCGGGCGACCCACTTGGCCGGTTCCCAGTAGGTGACGCGCGGATCGGTAAGGCCGGCCATGGCCAGGATCGCCGGATAGTCCCGGGCGGCGACATTGTCGTAGGGCGAATAGGAGAGGATGTAGCGGAACGCCGTTTCGTCGGTGATGGGGTTGCCCCACTCGGGCCATTCCGGCGGCGTCAGCGGCAGCTTGTCGTCGAGCATCGTGTTCAGCACGTCGACGAAAGGCACTTCGGCGACAATGCCGGCAAACAGCTCGCCGGCGCGATTGGCCACCGCGCCCATCAGCATGCCGCCCGCGCTGCCGCCATGTCCGACGATGCGCTTGGCCGAGGTATAGCCACCGGCGATGAGCGCGCGGCCGGCCGCGGCGAAATCGTCGAAGGTGTTGGTCTTCTTCTCCCGCTTGCCGTCGAGATACCACGACCAGCCCTTGTCCGAGCCACCACGGATATGGGCGATGGCGTAGACGAAGCCGCGATCGACCAGCGACAGCCGGTTGGCCGAGAACGACGCCGGCATGGCCATGCCGTAGGAGCCATAGCCGTAGAGGAGCAGCGGGGCGCCGCCGTCCTTCTTGAAATCGCGACGATGCAGGATCGACACCGGCACTTCGGCGCCGTCGTGCGCCCGCGCGAGGATGCGCGTAGTTACATAGTCGGCCGGGTTGTGGCCGGAGGGGATCTGCTGGCGCTTGCGCAAGGTGCGCTCGCGGCTTGCCATGTCGTAGTCGTAGACCTCAGCCGGCGTGGTCATCGACGAATAGACGAAGCGCAGCGTGGTCGTGTCGAACTCGAAGCCGCCTGCCATGTCGAGCGAGTAGGCGGCTTCGTCGAAGGCGATGACATGTTCGCCGCCCCTGTCGAGTTCGCGGATCACGATCGACGGCAGGGCGTTCGATCGTTCCAGCCGCACGAGATGGCCGGCGAAGAGTTCCATGCCGAGGATGTAGACACCCGGCCGGTGCGGGATCAGCTCCTGCCAGTTTGCGCGGCCGGGCATTGCGAGCGGTGCGGTGGCGATGCGGAAGTCGATGGCGCCGCCCTCGTTGGTCAGGATAAACAGCTCCTCACCGCGATCGGCGACGCTGTAACGAACACCTTTCTGTCGCGGTGCGATCAGGCGAGGTGTCGCGTCCGGCACGGAGAGGTCGATCAGGTGCTGCTCGGTCGTGTCGTGATCGCCGCCCGCGATCACGCAAAAGCGTCCGCTGGGGCTTTCCTCGATATGGGTGAACCAGCCGACGTCTTTCTCTTCGTAGACGAGGACATCGTCGATCTGCGGCGTGCCTAGGCGATGGCGAAAGACCTTCAGGGGACGGTGATTGTCGTCGACCTGGACGTAGTAGAAAAACGAGGAGTCGCGCCCCCAGACGATCCGGCCGCCGGTCTGTTCCAGAATGTCGGGCAAGTCCTCGCCAGTATCCCAGCGGCGCACGCGCAGAGTGAAGAATTCGGAACCGCGCAGGTCGGCGCTCCAGGCGACGAGCCGGTGATCCGGCGAATGGCGCGTGCCGCCGAACTTGAAATAGTTGGACGCCTTGGCCAGCGCATCGCCATCGAGGACGGTCTGCATCTCGCCGCCGTTGCGCGGCGTACGGCCGATCTGCTCGTGCTGTCCGCCTTCGCGGAACTTCCAGAGATAGGCGAAGGGACCATCCGGCGTCGGCACGCCGGAATCGTCCTCCTTGATGCGGCCGCGCATCTCCGCGACCAGGGCCTTCTGCAGGTCGTGCGTCGGGGCCAACAGCGTCTCGGTGTACTGGTTCTCGGCCTCGAGATAGGCGCGGATGTCGGGATCGAGGAGCGACGGATCGCGCAGAACCTCCTGCCACTTCTCGTCCTTCAGCCAGGCATAGTCGTCTTCGACGGTGATCCCATGGAGGAGGCGCGGCGAGGGGCGCCGCGGCGCGATCGGCGGTTTGTTCATTCGTCTCTCAGGCGTAGTTGCCGGCTTTGGTGGGGGCTTTCGCCGGGGCGGCGGCCTTGCCGTCGAGCAGGCCGCGCATTTCCGCGCCCTTACTGTCCCACCAGTCGGCCAGGATGCGGACATCCCAGCCGATGCAGAAATGCTTCACGCCCATGTCGAGGTATTTGCCGGCCTGGCTCGGGTCGCGCAGCTCGACTCGCGGATGGAGCCCCTTCTTCAGGGCCGTTTCGATGGTCTTCTTCTCCGCCGCCAGGACCTCGGCATCGGCATATTGACCGGTCTTGCCGATGCTCATGGAGAAGTCGGAGGCGCCGAACTGGACCATGTCGATCCCCGGTACCGAGAGGACGGCATCGAGATCGTCCACGCAGGACTTCTTCTCGACCATGATGGCGATCACGACCTCGTCCAGCGCGTCGACATAGGCGGGCGTGCCGCCTTCCCGGACGGTGCCGACGTCGCGGCGCATGCCGACGCCCATTCGTCCGCGGCTCCGCACGCCCTTGGCCATCGTCGTCTCGGCGCGTACGGCGTCGACGGCGGCCTTGGCATCCTCGACCGAGCGGATGTCGGCAAAGAGCACGCTCTGGAAGCCCGAGCCAATCGCCCTCATCGCCTGATGGGTATATTGCGTCTGCTCGATCTTGATCATGCCGGACATATTCATCAGCTCGAAGGCGCGGCCGAGATTGTCGAGATCGTGCATCGTGAACGGCGCGTATTCGGCGGTGAACTCGACGTAGTCGTACTGCTTGGAGTGACCGATCAGTTCGACCAGGGTCGGCCAGGCCGACAGGATGTGCGTGCCGACGGTCGGCTGGCCGGCATTGAGACGTTCACGAAGAATATTGCGACGCATGGCGTTTCCCCCGGGGCGGTTGTTCGGGCTAGTGTGGCACCTCGTGCAGGGGGAGTTCCATGTTTCCGTCGAAAGAAAATCTGACCATCTGTTTTGCACATGCAGCATATCGGATGATGGACCGGTTCGAGCTGCGCAAGACCGGCATCAAGTGCTTCGAAGTCCGTGCCTATGACGATCTGGTGAAGCGCATTGGCGAGGCCGACGTGGTGCTGGCGTCGGGCATGTGGAAGAACGACCTGATTCCGCACGCCGGCAAGCTGAGGTTCATCCAGTCCATCAGCTCGGGCATGGACCAGTATTCCAAGGAACTGCTGGGCGCCAAGGGCATCCGGCTGGCGAGCGCCGCCGGCGTGAATGCCCGCGCCGTGGCAGAGCATGCCATCGCCCTGATCCTGGCGATCGCGCGGCGCCTGCCCGAGGCGCGCGACAACCAGCACAAGAAGGTGTGGCGCGGCATGCTGGGCGACCTGACGCAGCGCGAGGATGAACTGGGCGGCAAGACCCTGCTGGTGGTCGGCATGGGTCGCATCGGCAGCCACCTCGCCAAGCTCGCCAAGGCCTTCGACATGAAGGTGGTCGGCATCCGGCGTGACCCCAAGGCCGGTACGAACGGCGCCGACGAAATCCACGGCATGGGCGATCTGGTGAAGCTGGTCCCGCAGGCCGATTTCGTGGCGCTGACCTGCGCGCTGACGCCGGAGACCACGGGCCTGATGAGCGCGGCGGCCTTTGCCGCCATGAAACCATCGTCGGTGTTCGTCAACGTCGCGCGCGGCAAGGTCGCGGACGAGGAGGCCCTAATCAAGACGATGCGGGGCAACAAGATCTGGGCGGCGGCCCTCGATGTCACGGCCGACGAACCGCTGCCGGCTGCGTCGCCGCTCTGGACGATGCCCAACGTCTTCATCACGCCGCACACGGCCGGTGAGACGCGGGCCTACGAAGACAATGTGCTCGATATCCTGATGGAGAATCTCGACCGCCTGTGGCGTGGCGAGAAGACCTTACGCAACCAGGTACTCTAGGGAGACAGGAAATGCCCGTAGCCGATCCGCATCGCGTCATCCTCACCGGCGAGAACCCGTTCCTGCGTCTGAGTGAAAAGGACGGCGATCCCAATTCCACGGATGCAAGCTACTGGCGCATCCTCTTCTGTCCGGCGGGCCCGGGCCACGTGCTCTATCTCAAGAGCGAGCTGACCGAGAACAAGTGGCGCATCTACTCGGACAATATCGCCATGGCGCGCTGGCTGCAGCAGACGGTGCAGGGCATGCTCAATGCCGAGCTGAAGGACACGTCGATCCCGGTGATCGACGCCGACTTCAGCAAGGCCGGCGACCCACGTTACTACTGGACCGAATATGTCTCGGCTGCCGACGCTGAGATCTCGCTGACCTGGCACGATATCGGCGACCCGCTGCTCATCCACACCGAGCCCAACCAGCCGCCGAACCCCAGGCCCTATGGCGTCTGCACCGTGCTGGTGCCGGCGCTGTCCGGCCGGCTGACGCTGAACGGCCAGCAGGCCCGCGGCAAACCCTGGCCGCGCGATCGCGAAGGTCGGCCCTTCAGCACCTCGGCGCTGGCTTTCTCCGAGAGCTGGACCGAAACGCGCTGACTTTGCATACGCTTTCGATCGAGGAACTCAATCTATGGGCCGCCTATCCATAATTTGCGGGTTTCTGTGTGCAGGTCTGCCGACATTGGCGATCGCAAACGACGTCTGTCGAATGAAGCAATTTGGCGAAGTGGCATGCTCGACTGCGCGTGCCCTCAAGACTTCGATATCGGCAACAAATGCCGAACAACTGCGCAGCGTAGGTTGTTTGCGATTGCCCGATAAATCGACGGTGACCGTTATTGAGAAGTTCGACGATGCGGTGCAAGTCACCATCACGACGAAGACCGAAATTATACCGTTCTGGGTGAATCCCTACGCTTTAGATTGCAGTCCTGTTCCTCCACCGGCGTCGGCAGGCGCGCCTCAGTTCCGTTCCGCTTATGAACGCACTGGTGATGGTTTCGTCTGGACGAATGCAAAGCGTATCGGATGGATCGACGACGGTTCAGATACTTTCTATCGACTGGATCAGATCGAGATCGGCAAGTCCGAGAAGCCAACCATCAAGGCTAATTCTGTCGGCATCAAAATTCAGTCTAACTTGGATGCCGCGGTCCTTGCCTCCGAGCAGGCCGCCGCTGCACCACCGGGAGCCAGTCTCGAGCGCACGGGCGACGGCTTTGTTTGGCGGGCTGGAAAGCGCATTGGATGGGTCGATACCTCAGCGTCCGTCTATTATAGGTCCGACCAAATAGAACTTGGTTCAGATCAAAAAGCACGACCGAAGCAAGGCGAAGCTGGAAGTCCGATCGAAGAGGGACGACTCTTTGAAGCTGTAGTTCGCGCTGAAAAGAGGGATTAAGCCAAAACGGCGTTCCGTCGCTTCTAGTGCGTTCAGATTGGGCTTACGAGATCGTGCCCTTTGGCGCGAAACCGTAGGCCTGGGCGAGCAGGGCATAGCTCTGCCGCCGCACGTCTTCGTCGTGCGTCCATGTCACGACGGCCATCTCGTCGACGCCGACCCGTTCCTTCAGCTCGGTGATGCGGGCGGCGACTTCGGGGCCGGTGCCGACGAAGGAATCTTTGCGGAACTGTTCGAGCTTGGCCTGCTCGTAAGGCGCGAGCGTTTTCACGACCTCCGCCGCCTCGTCGGGCGACAGCAACGGCCCCATCACGCCCTTGTCGCGCTGGATGCGCGAGAGCGCGCGCGACGTGAAATGGTACTGCGCCTCGTCCATCGTCTCGGCCGCCAGCGCCCAGACGCAGAGGCCCGAGCGCGGCTCGGGGTGGCGGGCGCTGGGACGATAGCTGCGCTTGTACAGATCGATCGCACGTTCACCGCCGGCGCCGTCGCTGAAGAACCAGGCGTAGCAGTAGGGCAGGCCGAACAGCGCGGCGACCTGCGCGCCATAGTCGGAGCTGCCCAGGATCCACACTTCCGGCGCCGTGTCGCCTTGCGGGAACGCCTTCACCGTGGCGAAGGGGTGACGGTCGACCAACGGTTCATTGTGTACCCAGGCAATCAGGTCGCGCACGTCGGCGGGAAAATGCTCGGGCCGTTCGTTAGCGGCCGGGTTCAGCGCGAAGGCCGTGCGACCGTCGGAGCCCGGCGCGCGGCCAAGCCCAAGATCGATGCGGCCTGGGGCAAGGGCATCGAGCACGCGGAACACTTCGGCCACTTTGAGCGGCGAGTAGTGCGGCAGCATGATGCCGGCGCTGCCGATGCGGATGCGGTCGGTCGTGGCGGCGATGGCTGCCATCACGATCTCCGGCGCCGTACCGACGATGGTTGGATGGTTGTGGTGCTCGGAGACCCAGAAGCGCTCGTAACCCAGCACCTCGCAATGCTGAGCCAGGGCGACGGTGTTGCGGATCGACTGGCCGTGCGGCCGTCCGGCGACGGCAATGGACTGGTCGAGGACGGAAAGTCGGAACGGGCGGGACATCGACGGCAAAGTGGGGCGTCGATCCTATTCCGGCAAGGCCGAGATCATGTAGAGCGACTGGAGTTGCGGTGTCGGCTGGGCATTGACGCCGAAATTGTTGCTGAAGATCGTGGCGATCTCGCCGGAGCGGTAGATGCGGCTCAGAGCACGATCCACCGCAAGGCGGAAATCGCCATCGCCCAACCGCATCGCCAGCGCGAAGGGCTCGATGCTGAGATAGGTGCTGGCGAGCAGGATGCGCGACGCATCCTTGTGATCCTTGATCATGGCCGTAAGCATCGCCTTGCCGGCGAAATAGGCCGAAATCTCCCCCTTCTCGAGGGCCGTCATCGCCTGTGGGAAATCGGTGAAGGGGACGATCTGAGCCTGGACATGCACGGCGGCGAGGCTGCGCCGCAGCGCCTCCTCGGTCAGGGTGCCTGCGATGGCGCCGACCTTCTTGCCACCGAGCTGCTGGATATCGCGCGGGCCGTCGTTACGAATGGCGAAGCTGGTTCCGTCGACGAAAGTCGCGATCGAGAAATCGACCTGGGCACGCCGGTCCAGCGTCTCGGTGAGCGAGTCGCAGAGCAGGTCCGCCTTGTTCTGACGGATCGCATCGAGACGGTTTTCCGTCGTGACCGGCACGAACTCGACCTTGAGGCCGGGCTTCTTGAGCTGTTGGGCAAGCCCCTTGGCGACGGCCTCGCAGAGGTCGATCATGAAACCCTTGGGCTGGCCGTTCGCCGCTTTGTACGCGAAGGGTGCGGCATCTTCGCGATAGGCGGCGCGCAGGACGCCGTTCTTGGCGATGTCGTCGAGGGTACCAGCCCATGCAGTGCCTGCGGCCACGACGAGGCCCGACGCCAGCACAAGTCTGTTCAGCAACGCTTTCATGGATGATCCCCTCTCGATGAGGGGCAACAATCCGACATTCGGTCCGTTGTGACCACTGGAAAACCGGAGACTCGCCATGCCTCGTCCCACGTCTCGTGTCGTCGGCATCGATCACATCTCTGTCCGGGTAAGCGACTACGAGAGATCCAAGAAGTTCTATGCCGGCCTCTTCGCCTTTCTGGGCTTCGAGCTGTCGGAGGACTATGGCAGCACCATCGGCTGGACCAACGGCAAGACGCGCTTTTGGATCGCCGCTGCCGAGGGGCGCAAGACACATCGCATCGGCGATGTCGGCCTCCATCACTACGCCTTCGAACTGCGCAACCGGAAGGATGTCGATGCGCTGCAGGCCTATCTCGAAGGCCAGGGCGTGCGCATCGTCGATCCCGCCGGCGAATATTACGAGGACTACTATGCCGTGTTCTTTCTGGATCCCGATGGGCTGAAGCTCGAAGGCATGAAGTACGGCGAGCTGACGGCCAAGCGTCACCGCAAGCCGGCTTCCTCGAGGAAAAAGAAAGCCTAAAATGCCGCTTATCGCGGCCTTGTAGCCTCTCAGGCTGCGCGCCAAACTCCCGGCCGTTTTCGCAACCGGAGGACCACCATGTCGACGACAGCGACCCAGACCAAACCCCTCGCCCAGCCCTCCGGCACCTATCAACCCAAGGGCATGCTGATCGGCGGCAAGTGGGTGGGCAGCGCCTCGGGCCAGCGCATCGCCATCGAGAATCCAGGCAATCGCACGCTTGTGGCCGAGGTGCCGCGCGCGGCGGCCGCCGATGTCGACGCCGCGGTTGCCGCGGCCGACAAGGCGTTCCCGGCGTGGAAGAACGTGGTGCCGCGCGAGCGCGGCAAGCTGCTGCTCAAGATCGCCGAGGCCATGGAAGCGCGCGCCGAGGAGATGGCACGCACCATCGCGCTGGAGACCGGCAATGCGCTGCGCACCCAGGCGCGCGGCGAGGCCAAGCTCGCGGCCGATATCTTCCGCTATTTCGGTGGCCTCGCCTCCGAATTGAAGGGCGAGACGGTGCCGCTCGGCGAGCACGTGCTTTCCTACACGCGTCGCGAGCCCATCGGCATCGTCGGCGCCATCATCCCGTGGAATGCGCCGGTCATGCTGGGCGCGCTCAAGATCGCGCCCGCGCTCTGCGCCGGCAATGTGCTGGTGATGAAGGCCGCCGAGGATGCGCCGATGGGCGTGCTGCTGATGGCCGACATCTGCCAGGAGTTCCTGCCGCCCGGCGTGCTGAACGTGGTGACGGGCTATGGCGAGGAATGCGGCGGCCCGCTCGCTAATCACCCGAAGATCCGCAAGCTTTCCTTCACCGGCTCGACCGACGTCGGCAAGGTGATCATGCGCGCTGCCGCCGAGCGTATCGTGCCCGTGTCGCTGGAACTGGGCGGCAAGAGCCCGTCGCTGGTCTATCCCGACGCCGACGAGGACTGGGCGGTCGACGGCATCATCAACGCCATGCGCTTCACGCGGCAGAGCCAGAGCTGCACCGCAGGCTCGCGCCTGTTCCTGCACGAGGACATCTTCGACTCGTTCCTCAAGAAGCTCGAGAAGAAGACCTCGGCGCTCAAGATCGGCGATCCGCTCGACGAGGCGAGCGACATCGGCACCATCATCAACAACAAGCAGTTCACCAAGGTCTGCAAGTATGTCGACGAGGGGCTGAAGCGGTCCGACGCCAAGCTGGTGTTCGGCGGCCTGCCGCCCAAGACTGGCCCGTTGAGCGAAGGCTACTTCGCCGTGCCGACCGTGTTCGCCGACCGCTCCAACGACTGGCGGCTGGCGCGCGAGGAGATCTTTGGGCCGGTGCTGGTGGCGATCCGCTGGAGCGACGAGGCCGAAGCGATCCGCATGGCCAACGACAGCCACTACGGCCTCGCGGCCTATGTCTGGACGCACGATATCGGCCGCGGGCTGCGCGCCGCCCATGCCATCGAGTCGGGCTGGGTGCAGGTCAACCAGGGCGGCGGCCAGTCGCCCGGCATGTCCTACGGCGGCTTCAAGCAGAGCGGCCTCGGCCGCGAATTCTCGCTCGAAGGCATGCTCGACAGCTTCACCCAGCGCAAGAGCGTGACGGTGAATCTGGCGGTGTGACGGAAGCTTGAGTCCAAGCTCCCTCGTTGCGCTCGGGATGACACGGCTTGGTATGTCATCCCGCGCGTAGCGGCGGATCCTTCTCTCGGCGTTTAGAACCTGATCTGTCGCGCGGCCAGGCGTGCGCGATCCTCTTCCGAGAAGGTCATGATCTTCCTGACCTTCTGGTCGAACTTCATGCCGACCGCTTCGGCGCAGGCCGCAAGCGTGCCGCTTTCGGCCTCGAACAGGAAATGCGTGAAGGTCAGGATCTTGTCGGTGAAATGGGCGAGGCCGCTCATCGTCACCACGAGGTCGCCGGCATGCAGGGGACGGCGGTAGTGGTTCAGCATCTCGACCACCACAGAGCCTTCCTGGCGGTCCTGCATCGCGGCGCGATCGAAGCCGAGATGGTTCCAGAGAACCGGCGCGCCGTCGGAGTAGCGACCGAACTGATGGCGGGGCAGGAACTCGCCCTTCTCATCGCATTCGTCGGGCGTGATCTGGGTGCGGCCGACTTCGATGAGGCCGGTTCCCGCGGCATCGACGAGCGAAAGATCGGGCAGATCGAGCTTGCCCACGCTGCGCGGCTTCGCGGCGGCAGGCAGTTCCACTCTGGCGGCTTCGGCGCGCGCTCGCACCTCGGCGGGCCAGGGGGCGGCCGACACAATGCGGCGGCGTATCGTTGCCGCGATGTGGCCGCCGGCCGGATTGCGGACCTCGTGATAGGCGACGAGGTGGCGCTCACCGACCTCGACGGGCGCCGAATGAACCTCGACCGGCTCCACGACCCGGAACTCGCGCAGATAGCGTACATGGTCGTCGACGACGCTGGCGGCGATGCCCGCAGCGCGTTGCGCGCGCGGTCCCAAGCCCAGACTCGCCAGCAGATGAGACGACGCCTCGTGGCCGAACTCGGTGTAAAACTGCACGTTCAGATGGTCGTTTTCGTCGCACTGCCAGGTGTTTACGGCGGTGCTGAAAGTCGGGATCAGGCCAGGGCTCGACACGCTACGCTCTCTCTGCAGTCTGTGGATGACTGCTTCAAATGGCCGAAAAAGCCCCAAGAATCGACATTTTTCGTGGATTCCGCCCTTGCGGGGGATCGATTCGTGGATAACCTTGGCCCGTCAACGTCGCCCTGGGGCGTCAGGAGGCTGTTGGCGAAACGAAAAATGTAAGGGACCCCTCAACATGGCTACCAAACCCTCCGTTCCCACCGTACCGCTTTCGAAGGTCGCGGCAGAACTCGCCGAGAAGACGGGCATGACGAAGAAGGACGCCACCGGCGCCCTCGACGAATTCGTCAACCTGGTCGTGCGTCACCTCAAGAAGGGCAACAAGGTCCGCATCACGGGTCTCGGCATCCTTCAGGTTCGCGCGCGTCCGGCGCGTATGGGCCGTAACCCGGCTACGGGCGAAGCGATCAAGATCAAGGCGTCGAAGAAGGTTGCCTTCCGCGTCGCGAAGGACCTGAAAGAAGCGATCTAGCTCGTTTCCGACGGGGAAAGATCGGGCGGGTTCCGGGTCATGCCGGGCCCGCCCTTCTTTTTTCATTTTGATTCCGCAGCTTCTGCTTCGTCATCGCAGAGCGACATCGTGCTCATGCTTTCGCAGGCACCTCATCGGCTGGTCTAGTATAGCCGGAGTGCATCGCAGACCGGCATGACCTCCTACATCTTCCTCAAGATCGTCGCCCTACTCGCACTGCCGCCGGCATCGCTGGCGGTGGGGGCGATCCTCTGGCTGCTGTTGACGATTGTGGGCTGGCGCCGGCTCGCGCGCATCGCGCTGGGCCTCGCCATTGCGCAAAACCTCGTCCTGTCCTTTCCGCCGGTGACCAATGCACTGGTCGGAACACTCGAAGCCAGGGCGCACCGTATCGAGACGGAATCGCCGACCTGCTGCTACGACGCGATCGTCGCGCTGGGCGGAGCGGTTGCGCCGGCGGCGCCGCCTGCGATCATGGAACCCGATCTCACCGAAGCAGCCGACCGGGTCTGGCAGGCGGCCCGCTTCTACCATGCGGGCGTCGCGCCAAGAATCATCGTGAGCGGCGGTTCCTTCAACAATCAGCAAGGTGGGCCAGCGACCACGGAGGCCGAGGCGATGCGCCGCTTCCTGCTCGACCTCGGCGTGCCCGACGGGGCGATCGTCTCGGAAGGCCAGTCGCTCAATACGATCGAGAACATCCGCAACGTACGCGCCATCGTCAAAGACGGGCGTGTCCTCGTCATCACCTCGGCATTCCATGTGCCGCGGGTCGCGGAGTTGTCGAAACGCGCAAAGCTCGACGCAGCCTTCTATGCTACCGACTGGTGGCAGCCGGAGGAGTTGCGCGTCTACTGGGAGAACTGGATTCCCGACATTGGGTCGATGGCCTGGTCGGGCCGTGCACTGCGCGAGCTCGTGGCGCTCGCGTTCGACTTTCGTGCAGCAAGCCTCGAGCAATGACAGTTTGGCGCCTTAACCGTCGTGCCGCGCTGGGCCTCGCCGTTGCGGGCCCCCTGCTGTTGCCACTTGCCCGGCCGGCGCGAGCGCAGGCGCGCGACAAGCTCGTTTTCCAGACCGACTGGCGGGCTCAGGCCGAGCATGGCGGCTATTACCAGGCGATCGCCGCCGGCCTTTACGCCAAGGCCGGCATCGACTGCGACCTGCGGCAGGGCGGGCCGAGTCTCAACATCAGCCAGCTCCTGCTCAACGGCCGCGTCGACATGACCATGTCGAACAGCTTCGAGGCCTTCACCTATGTGCGCGAGGATGCGCCGTTCTTCACCATCGCCTCGATCTTCCAGAAGGATCCGCAGGTTCTGATCGGCCATCCCGATACCGGCTTCCGCAGTTTCGAGGACCTGAAGGGGCGCACGTTGTTGATCGGCAGCGGCGGACGCGTGACGTACTGGCCTTATTTGCGCAAGAAGTATGGTCTGCAGAACGAGCAGCTCAGGCCATACAACTTCAACATGGCGCCCTATCTTGCCGACAAGAATGCCGTGCAGCAGGGCTTCCTGTCTTCGGAACCCTATTCGATCGCCCAGGCGCTCGGTCGCGAGCCGCCGGTACTGCTGATCGCCGATGCCGGCTTCAGCGCCTACCAGACGACTATCGCGATTTCGCGCAAGCTGGCGACGGAAAAGCGCGACCTCATCCAGCGCTTCGTCGATGCGACGCTCGAGGGCTGGGCGCAGTATCTCAAGGGCGGCCCGGCCATCGAGGCCGCCAATGCGCTGATCAAGAAGGCCAATCCCGAGCAGACGGACGATCGCATCCAGTACGCCATCAAGGTGCTGAACGAACGGGGCATCGTCATGTCGGGCGATGCGTTGACCGATGGCATCGGTGCCATGAGCGACGCGCGCTGGAAGAGTTTTTATGAGTCGATGGTCGAGGTCGACGTTCTGCCCAAGGGGCTGGATGTCGCCAGGGCCTACACGCTTGATTTCGTGAACAAGGGTATCGGAAAGCCGTAAGGCGAGGAGAGAGGCATGTTTCAGGTCAGTGAAGAGCATCAGATGCTGCGCGAGCTGGTGAAGAAGTTCGTTCGCAATGAACTGATGCCGCTCGAAAAGAATGTGCTGGATCGCTTCGCCACCGGCCAGCCGGCGTCGCTGTCCGACGAGGAGAACGAGAAGCTCTTCAAGCAGTGCAAGGATCTCGGCCTGTGGGCGCTCGACGTGCCGGAGGAGGTGAGGGGCGCCAACCTGCCGGCGGTAGCGCTGGTCGGCGTCAACGAAGAGCTGGGCTATACCTGCGTGCCCTTCACCTTCCCGCCGGACTCGCCCAACCTGCACATGCTGTTGGCGACGGCCAATCCGGAACAGCGCAAGAAGTATCTCGAACCGTATGCGGCGGGTCTTACAAGCTCCGCTATCGCGATATCGGAGCCCGGCGCAGGCGGCGACCCCGCCGGCATGAAGACCAAGGCGGTGAAGGACGGCACCGACTGGGTGATCAACGGCCGCAAGATCTGGATCAGCCGCATCGCCAAGGCCGACTTCACCATCGTCATGGCCGTAACCGATTCCAACCTCGGTTCGCGCGGCGGCATCACCGCTTTCCTGGTCGACAAGGGCACCAAGGGCCTTGTTGTGGCGCGCGCCATCCCGATGCTCGCGGGTCAGCGCACCTACGAAGTCGTGTTCGAGGATTGCCGTGTGCCCGAGACGCAGGTGCTGGGCCGCATCGGCGCAGGCTTCGCTCCGATGCAGCTTCGCCTCACGGTGCGTCGCCTGCAGATGGGATCCTGGTGCATCGGCATGGCCCAGCGTGCGCTCGACATGCTGGTCGAGCATGCCAACCAGCGTGTCACCTTCGGCCAGAAGCTCGCCGACCGACAGGCGATCCAGTGGTGGGTTGCCGACGCGGCCATGAAGCTGCACGCCTGCCGCCTCATGGTGATGGATGCCGCGGTCAAGCAAGACGAAGGCCGCGACGTGCGCATGGAGGCCTCGATGATCAAGGTCTATGCGACCGAGATGGCGACCGAGGTGATCGACCACGCCCAGCAGGCCTTCGGCGCCATGGGCGTCACGCAGGAGCTTCCGTTGTCGATGATGGCCCAGAAAGTTCGCACCATGCGCGTCTACGAGGGGCCGTCGGAAGTGCATCGCATGGTCATCGCCCGCCGAATCTTCGGTGGCCGTTGAGAGGTAATGGTCGGCGTTGACAGCAAAGGGGCGGCGGGCGGATCATTTCCGCCCGTATTCCGACCTGCATTTCCAGGAGCCATCGCATGACCTACTCGCTCGAGAGTTTCATTGAGGACGCGCAGGCTGCCCTCAAGGCAAACAACAACTCTGCCGGCCGCGAGCAGGTGCGCGTGCTGCTGGAAAAGCTGCTGGCGAACAAGGGCTTCGTCGAGGAAGCCGTGGGGCCCGCCGCGCCGATCGGCACGCGCAAGCTCTACGAGGACAAGGATCTCGGCTTCGTGGTGCTGGCGCACTGCAATCCCAAGGCACACAAGAGCCCGCCTCACGATCACGGCGCCTCCTGGGCGATCTATGGCCAGGCGATCAATTACACCGACATGAGCGAATTCAAGCGCCTCGATGGCGGCGAAGGCGCAGGTGAGGCGAAGCTCGAGAAGGTGAAGAGCTATCGCCTCGAGCCGGGCCATGCCGGCGTCTACGATGTCGGCGCCATCCATGCCATCGACTATCCCGAAGGTAGCCGCTTCGTGCGCGTCACAGGCCGCGATCTCGACTATGTGCGCCGGCTGAAGTTCGATATGGCCGCCGGCAAGGCGATTCCGATCGAGAGTGCCACGGCGGGAGCGGGCTGATTCTCGCACATCGGCCGCCGTTCGTTTGATCTTCTGGCGCCCGGCCAGCGCAGCAAGTCATCCTAGGCGTATACCTTGCTGCGCTGGCGTGGGCCGTTCTTCTCACCCCAGGCTTCCATCGCGTCGAGAAGCGGGCCGAGCGTCCAGCCCTTCCGCGTGAACGCGTATTCGACGTGCGGTGGGATGGTGTTGTGCACCGTACGCGCCACGATGCCGTCCTGTTCCAGCGCCCGTAGTTGCAACGTCAGCATGCGCTGCGTGATGCCCGGGATGAGGCGGCGCAGCTCGTTGAAGCGGCGCGGCTGGTCCTTCAGATGAAAGAGGATGGTCGGCTTCCAGCGGCCGCCGATCACCTCGACGGTCGCGGTCACTGGACACCAGGGTGCTTTGGTTGATGCCATTAGTGATGCCCCTCAGGCCCTTCGGCATATCCATGTCTGACACTTAGTATAAAAAATGTGCGTACTTATGGAAAGTGTACCGGCGTGATAGCAGCGGCCTCGTCACTCGTGGAGGTCTGCGATGCTGGTCATGATGGGAACGACAGGGCAGGTTGGCGGTGCCGCGCTCGAGGCCTTGAAGCAGCGCGGCATGGCGGTGAGGACGATCACGCGGGACACTGAGCGCGCCAGGCATCTGGGCGGGCCGGGAATTGAGATCGTGCAGGGTGAGGCGACCGACACGGCGAGCCTGGTCGCAGCCTTTCAAGGCGCCAAAGCCGCCTTCGTCATGCTGGTGCCGTCGATGCAGGCAGCCGATGTTCTGGCGGAGAGCCGAGCGGCCGCGCAATCGATTGCATCGGCGATTCGGGCCGCCGGCGTGCCGCATGTCGTGGCACTCTCCTCCACTGGCGCCGATCTCGCGGAGGGCAACGGGATCGTCCGCACGCTCCACGACTTCGAGCAGGCGCTGGCCGGTGCCGCGCCGTCGCTCGTCTTCCTGCGGCCCGGCGATTTCATGGAGAACTGGGCGGCGATGTTGCCCGCAGCGCGCGCGGCGGGCGTGCTGCCCTCTGCCAAGCTGCCGCTCGATGGTGCGGCCGAGACGGTATCGGCGCTCGATGTCGGCCGCGCGGCGGCGGAGCTGCTGCTCGATCCACGCCCCGGCACACGCATCGTCAATCTCACTGGACCGAAGGATTACTCTCCAGCCGATGCCGCTGCAGCGCTGTCGGAGCTTCTCGGCAAGCCGGTGATGGCTGTGCCATCTTTCCGCGATGAGACAATTGTGGCGCTCCAAGCCGCTGGCGCCAGCGCCGACTATGCCGACAAGCTGGCTGACCTGACCGATGCCGTGAACGCCGGCCGCCTTCGGCTTGAAGCCGGCGATGGCGAGATGCGACGGGGCACGGTGACATTGAAGGAAACACTGCAGCGCCTTGTCTCGGCAGGCCAGCCGTGATCGAGCAGGCGATCCATGTCGCCGCCTTCGTCGCCGCGATCGGCTGCGGGCTGGTTGCCGGCATTTTCTTCGCCTTCTCCTCGTTCGTGATGCCGGCGCTCGGCCGCATTCCGCCCGAGCAGGGCATCAACGCCATGCAGTCGATCAACGTCGCAGTGATGAACGCCAGCTTCCTGTCGCTGTTCGTCGGCACAGGCGTGATCTGCCTGGCGCTGCTCGCGGGATCCTATGTCTGGTGGGAGAGCCCAAGCGGCAAGCTGCTCCTGCTGGCGAGCCTGCTCTATCTCGTCGGCTGTTTCGGTGTGACGCGCGCTTTCAACATTCCCCTGAACGACGCGCTGGCGGCGGCCCGGCCGGCTATGCCGGAGGCCGCCGCCCTCTGGGCTCACTATCTCGGCCGATGGACGATGTGGAACACGGTTCGTACCGTGGCGCCCGCCGCTTCGATGGCTCTGTTTGTCGCCGCCCTTCTATTGAAGGCGTGACGCCGCCGCCTGGTTCGCTTCCGAGCGCTTCTGCAGCATGGCTTGAATGCGCTCCTTCAGCCGCTTCACGCGCTCGGGGCCGGCTTTCTCGGGGCTGCCGGAATCGAAGGGCGGTTGCGGATCGTATTCGAGCGTAAGCTGGATCGACTTGGCGATCTCTTCGCCGGCCAGTTCAGCCGCCAATGTAAGGCCGAAGTCGATACCGGCCGTGACGCCGCCGCCCGAGACGCGATTGCGGTCGCGCACCACGCGCTCGGCGACGGGAGTCGCGCCGAATGCCGTGAGGAACTCGCGCGACGACCAATGACAGGCCGACTTGTAGCCCTTCAGCAGGCCGGCAGCCCCGAGGACCAGCGAGCCGGTGCAAACCGACGTAACGTAGCGTGCCCCCGCGGCCTGCTTGCGCAGGAAGGAGAGCGTCTCCTCGTCGGTCATCAGTGCCACCTGGCCGCCGCCGCCCGGCACGCAGATCACGTCGAGCTGCGGGCAGTCGGCGAAGGTCGTTGTCGGCACGATCGAGAAGCCCGAATCCGTCGGCACGGGAGCCAGCGTCTTCCAGATCATGTGAAGCTTGGCATTGGGCACGCGGCACAGGACCTGCGCGGGGCCGGTGGCGTCGAGCTGTGTGACGTCGGGAAAGAGAAGGATGCCGATATGGACCGTGTCTGTCATGTGCGTCTCCTGGTTCGGCCTGCACCATAGGCTTCGAAGAGTCTGGCAGAAATGTCAAATATCGGTTATTTTCTGCCAATGGCCCGACCACACCGGATCTCGCTTCTCGCCTACGAAGGCTGCCAGCTTCTCGACGTCACAGGACCCGCCGCCGTGTTCGGCGCCGCCAACGACGGACGCGACCGGCCTTTCTACGATGTGCGGATCGTTTCGCCCGACGGCGGGCTCGTCACGACCAACTGCGGCGTTGCGGTGATGAGCCAGCCGATCGGCGGGCGGCCCGATACGCTGCTGGTCGCCGGTGGCTCGCGCGGCCTGAAGGCTGCGCTGGCGCGCGAGGACGTGCTGGCCTGGCTGCGCAAGGCGGCGCCCAAAGCCAAGCGCTTCGGCTCGGTCTGCACCGGCGCCTTCATGCTGGCCGCGGCGGGCCTGCTCGACGGCAAGCGTGTGGCGACACACTGGGCAAGCTGCGAACGGCTTGCGGATCGCTTTCCGGCCCTGACTGTCGATGCGGACGCGCTCTATGTCGTCGACGGCAAGGTTTGGACATCGGCTGGCGTGACCACCGGGATCGACATGTCGCTGGCGCTGGTCGAAGCCGATCTCGGGGCCGCAATAGCCAACCTGATTGCGCGGCACTTCGTGCTCTATGCGCGGCGGCCGGGTTTTCAATCTCAGTTCAGTCCCTTGCTGCAGGCCCAGACGAATGCCGATGCGCCGTTTGCCGCGCTGATCGACTGGATGCAGGACAATCTCGACAAACCGCTCGACGTTCCGGCGCTTGCCGCGCGTGCAGGCCTGTCGGAGCGCAGCTTCTATCGCAAGTTCACGGATGCCACGGGCAAGACTCCGGCGCATTTCGTTGAGGGCCTGCGCCTCGATGCGGCGCGCACATTGCTGGCCAAAGGGTTGCCGCTCAAGGCCATCGCCGGCCGCGTGGGCCTGCGGTCGTCGGCGCGGCTGGGCCAGGCGTTCGAGCGCCGCTTCGGCATGGCGCCCTCGCTATTTCGCGAGATCCATGCAGCGGCTTAGTGACGGAGCCTGAGGCTGCCGATCACCAGGGCGGCGGCCGCGAAACCGGCACTGAGCCAGATCGCAGCGCGGGCGGCGTCGGCGGCCGCTACGGCGCCGCTGGAGAAATCGAACAGGCCGAAGATCAGCGCGACCAGGGCCGCTCCCATCGTCTGGCCGAGCGTGCGGGCCGAAGCGATGATCCCGCCCGCGCTGCCGCTCCGGTCGCGCGGCACGGCGTTCATCATCAGCCGGTTGTTGGGTGCAGCGAAGACGCCGAAGCCCGCGCCGCACAGCACCAGCCGCCACATGATGTCGGCGGCCGACGGATCGGGCGGCAGCAGGGCGGTGAGAACAAGGCCCACCGTCATGCTGGTGAGCCCGATCGCACCCAGGAAGCCGGCGTGATGGCGGTCGGCGAGACGGCCGGCGATCGGCGCGATGCCGGCGAGCGCGAGCGGCCAGGCGGTCAACAGGATGCCGGTATCGGTCGCGTTCCGGCCCAGCACCGTGTGGAAGAAGAACGGCAGGCTGACGAAAGCCAGGCCCTGGGCCGTGAAGGTGCAGGTCGAGGCGCTGATCGACAGCGAGAAGATCGGCCGTCGAAAGACGTCGATGGGCATCATCGGATCGGAAAGCCGCGTCTGGCGCCAGACGAACAGCGTGCCGAGGATCGCGGCAGCCGCCAGTTCCGAGATGACCAGCAGATGCGAATGGCCATGCGCCATGCCGTCGATGCCGAAGATCAGCAAGCCGAAGGTCGCGCCCGACATGATCGCCGACAAAACGTCGAACGGTCGGTGCGTGTGCGTGGTGTGCGGCAGGTACCGTTCCGACAGGATGAAGGCGACGATGCCCAGCGGCACATAGACCGCGAACAGGATCGGCCACGAGGTGATCGAGAGCAGGGCGGCGCCGAGGCTGGGGCCGGCCGCAAGCGAGGTCGCAACGACGGTGGTGTTGAACCCCAGGCCGCGGCCCAGCATGGCGCGCGGGTAGATCGAGCGCACGAGCGCCGGTTGGATCGCCATGATGGCCGCGCCCCCCAGCCCCTGGAACACGCGGGCGGCGATCAGCCAGGGCAGCGACGGCGCCAGTGCGCAGCCGATGGAGGCGATGGCGAACAGCACCAATCCGAAGCGATAGACGTGGCGATAGCCCACGATGTCGGCCAGCGCCGCCACCGGCAGCAGAGTCACCATCAGGGCGATCTGGCTGGCATTGACGATCCAGATCGAGCTTTCCGCCGAGATGCCGAGATCCTGCGCAATGTAGGGCAGCGCCAGGTTGGTCATCGAGTTACTGAGCACCGACATCATCAGCCCAATGGTAATCGTCGCCACCGCGAGAATACGCGGCAGCCCAGGGGGCATTCCGTCAGGAGCAGTCGGAGCTTTCGCCGGTTCGGCCATTCTTATTGCGGGACTGTCGGGGCGTCGCCGCCGATGGTCGTCCGCTGCATCAGGCGCTTGTGCTTGGTGGCGTCGTAGTAGGTCGCGCGGTGCAGGACGGCGCGGTTGTCCCACACGATCACGTCGCCTTCGCGCCACGCGTGCGAGAGCATGAACTCCGGCTGCTCGGCGCGCTGGGCCAGTTCCCAGAGGATCGCCTTGCCGATGGGTTCGGGCCAATCGACGATGTGGCCGGCGTGCGCGCCGATATAGAGCGCCCGACGACCATTGATCGGGTTGTCGCGAAACAGGCGCTGCTTGACCGGCGGCAGTTCGGACAACGACTTGGCGCTCAGAATCCCCTTCTGCACACGGTCCCGCGAATGGGCGAGGGCATGCTCGGCGGCCAGCGGGTGGATTGTCGCCTGCAGCGCCGGTGGCAGGGCATCCCAGGCCGCGCGCATGCAGAGGAATTCGGTATTGCCGCCTTCGGGCGGGCAGATGCGCGCCGTCAGCACCGAGCAGAGCGAGGGGATACGCTTGAAGGAGGAGTCTGAGTGCCAGAAGTAGTTGGCCTTCTGGTAGATCATGCGCATGTCGTCAGGCGGGATCGGTTCGCCCGTCATGATGTCGAGGTTCGACTGGCGTGCGAACTTGGTGCCGGCTGCGGGATTGGCGCTGCCCGTTGTCTCCAGCGGTCCGAAGTTTTCGCTGAAGGCAATCTGCTTCTCGTCGTCCATCGGCTGGTCGCGGAAGAGGAGCACGGAATGCTCCTCGAAGGCGGCCCGGATCGGCCCGAATTCACGCGCCGAAAGCGGGCGCGTGATGTCGATGCCTGAAACCTCCGCCCCGAACAGAGGGTGGAGCTTGCGGACTTCGATGCTGCCGGTGTTGCGCATGGCGTCTGCTTCCTCTGTTCAGTCGACAATCGCCTGATAGGTGAGCACACGCAGCTCGCGACGGATCGGGTAGGTCGAGGAGGGCATGAGCTGCGTCAGCAGCACCACGGCCATATCCTCCTCCGGGTCGATCCAGAAGGCCGTCGACGCGGCGCCGCCCCAGGCGAACTCGCCGGGCGTGCCGGCGATATAGGCCTTGGCCGGGTCGATCATCACCGAGAAGCCCAGCCCGAAGCCGATGCCGGTGTAGGTCGATTCCGAGAAGCGCGGTGTACCCATGTCCGCCATGTCGCCGTTCAGGTGATTCATGGTCATCAGCTCGACCGTCTTGCGGCCAAGCAGACGCACGCCGTCGAGTTCGCCCTTGTTCAGCATGAACTGGCAGAAGCGCAGATAATCGGCGGCCGTCGAAACCAGACCGCCGCCGCCGGAGTTCACCTTGCGCGGCGCGAGGTAGCGGCTCTTGGCCGGATCGTCGATCAGGTCGAGCTTGCCGCGCCCATCTGGAGAGAGGGGACCGGCGGAATAGTTCGCGGCGAAGCGGTCGTGCTTTTCCTTCGGCACATGGAAGTCGGTATCGATCATGCGGAGCGGATCGATCACCTTCTCCTTGAGATACTTCTCGAAGGGCTGGCCGGAGATCACTTCAACCAGATAGCCCAACACATCGGTCGCCACCGAATAGTTCCAGGCCTTGCCGGGTTGCGCGATCAGCGGGAGCGTCGCCAGCTTCTCGACGACCTGCTTGAGGCTGGTGTCGGCGGTCTGGAAATCGACGCCGTCCTTGGCGCGATAGGCGGCGTCGACCGGCGTGCTCTCCATGAAGCCGTAGGTGAGGCCCGACGTGTGGGTCAGTAGATCGCGGAAGTTGATCTCACGCTCGGCCGGCACCGTTTCCATCTTGCCGCGGCTGCCGCCGACATAGACCCGCGGATTGGCGAAGGCGGGAATGAACTTCGAGATCGGATCGTCGAGCTGAAAGCGGCCTTCCTCGTAGAGCATCATGATTGCAGTCGAGGTGAGCGGCTTGGTCATCGAGTAGATGCGGAAGATCGTGTCGGGCCGCATCGGCTTGTCTCGCGCAGTATCCGCCTTGCCGTAGACCTCGGCAAAGGCGAGCTGGCCCTTGCGCATGACGCAGGTGACCATGCCGGCGAGCTTTCCGCTGTCGACCCATTGCTGCATCCATGTCCGCACGCGATCGAGCCGCGCTGCGGAAAGTCCGACCTGTTCGGGGGTAACGAGCGGCAGCGTGTCCATGGCGATCCTCCTATGAGCCCCGCTAGACTAGCGCAGGACGCCAGGATTCGGACACGCAAAAGACTGGAGGGAACAATGGCGAGATTGTGCGAAGGACGGGTAGCGATCGTGACCGGCGGCGCGCGCGGTGTGGGCCGGGAGCATTGCCTGATGCTCGCCGAGCACGGCGCCAAGGTGGTCGTGAACGACCTGGGCGGTGATCGTGCAGGCAAGGGCAACGATGTCGGCCCGGCCCAGCAGGTCGTGAACGAGATCAAGGCAAAGGGCGGCGAGGCTGTGGCCAATGGCGACGATGTTTCCGACTGGAACGGCGCCAAGAACATGATCGACCAGGCCGTCTCGGCCTTCGGCAAGCTCGATGCCATTGTGCTGAATGCCGGCATCCTGCGCGACCGCATGCTGGTCAACATGAGCGAGGACGAGTGGGATGCCGTCATCAAGGTGCACCTCAAGGGCACCTTCGCACCGGCGCGCCACGCCGCCGCCTACTGGCGGGATCAGGCCAAGCTCAAGGGCGGCCCGGTCGATGCGCGCATCATCACCACCACGTCGGTCTCGGGCATCTACGGCAATATCGGCCAGACCAACTACGGTGCGGCCAAGGCGGGCATCGCATCGTTCACGATCATCGCGGCGCGCGAACTGGCGCGTTACGGCATCACGGTGAATTCGATCTCGCCGTCGGCCTTCACGCGCATGACCGAGGATTTGCGCGAGTACACCGAAGAGGACAAGAAGCGCCGAGATCCCAAGTGGATCGCGCCGGTCGCGACGTGGCTCGTCAGCGAAGACAGCCGCGAAGTCACGGGCCGCGTCTTCCAGGCAGGCAACGGCATCTTTGCGGTGGCCGAAGGCTGGCACAAAGGCCCCGAGGTCGAGCAGATCATGGACCCGCATCAGGCGGGCAAGGTGCTGGGCGAGCTCGCCAAGAAGGCGCGCAAGAACGCCGGCATGAACGGTCTCGATCTCGACTAGAACGCGGGACGTTTCAGGCGGCGTGTTCCCGCAGGAGCGCGCTCGCCCAGTCGACGAACACTTGTAGTCGACGCGACAGATGGCGCCGGTGCGGATAGAGAATATGCACCGGCATCGGCGCCGCCCGCAGATGAGGCAGGACCTCGACCAGTTCGCCGGCGGCGAGATGGCTGCGGACGTCGTAGAGGGGAATCTGGATCAGCCCCAGTCCGGCCAGGCAGCAGGCGATATAGGCTTCGGCATTGTTGACGGTGATGCGTGACGGTATCGGCCGCGTCCTGACAGTACCGCCCTCGCGCCACTCCCATTCTTCGAGCCTGCCGCTGGTCGGCGAGGCATAGCCCACGGCGACGTGGCGCTCGAGATCGTCGATCGTCTCCGGCGTGCCATGCTCGTGCAGATAGGACGGGCTCGCGCAGTTGCATAAGGCGATGTCGCCGACCTTGCGCGCAACGAGGCTCGAGTCACCCAGCGGCCCGACTCGCACGGCGCAATCCACTCCCTCGTGCACCAGATCGATGGCGCGATCGGTGACGCCCAGCTCCAGTTCGATCTCGGGATAACGGCGGAAGAAGTCGGGAAGTGCCGGCGCGAAGATCAGGCGCCCCATACGGCCGGGCACGTTGACCGACAGCCTGCCGGTGGGACGGCTGGACGATTGCCGGAACAGGCCTTCGACCTCTTCGTAGTCGCCGAGAAGGCGCTCGCAGCGCTCGTAGAAGGCGATACCTTCCTGCGTGGGCGCCACGCGGCGCGTCGTGCGCGCCAACAACCGCGCGCCGATCCGGGCTTCGAGTTCCTGGATGGCCATCGAGACCGAGGATCGCGGCATCTGTAGCGTTGCCGCCGCCTTGGTGAAGCTGCCGCACTGAACGACACGGGCGAAGATTCGCAAACTCTCGATACGGTCCATGGATTGGCTGATTATTCATATGGCCGACAAGTGATGTCAGTAATGGCCACTTTATTCCAGTGATGTGAACGATCAAAGGTCAGCTCGTCCGTCCCAATTCTGATCAAGGAGTTTCATCGATGGTCGATCACAGCCTCAAGGGTAAGACCGTGTTGATCGCCGGTGGCGCCAAGAACCTGGGCGGACTCGTTGCCCGCGATCTGGCGGAGCATGGCGCGAAGGCCATCGCGGTTCATTTCAACAGCGCCGCCAGCAAGGCCGAGGCGGACGCGACTATCGCGGCCGTTCAGGCAGTCGGCGCCAAGGCGGTCGCGCTGCAGGCCAACCTCACCAGCGCAGGCGCAATGGAGAAACTCTTTGCTGACGCCATTGCCGCTGTCGGGCGTCCGGACATCGCCATCAACACCGTCGGCAAGGTGCTGAAGAAGCCGATCGTCGAGGTATCCGAAGCCGAGTACGACGAGATGAGCGCGGTGAACGCCAAGTCCGCCTTCTTCTTCCTCAAGGAGGCCGGCAAGCACGTGAACGACAACGGCAAGATCTGCACGCTGGTCACGTCGCTGCTCGGTGCCTTCACGCCGTTCTATGCGGCCTATGCCGGGACCAAGGCGCCAGTGGAGCACTTCACCCGGGCAGCCGCCAAGGAGTTCGGCGAGCGCGGCATCTCGGTGACGGCCATCGGCCCCGGTCCAATGGACACGCCCTTCTTCTATCCGGCCGAGGGAGCGGACGCAGTCGCCTATCACAAGACGGCGGCGGCGCTCTCGAAGTTCACCAAGACCGGCCTCACCCACATCGAGGACATCGTCCCCTATATCCGATTCATCGTTTCCGATGGCTGGTGGATGACGGGGCAGACCATCCTGGTCAATGGCGGGTATACGACGAAGTAGAATGTCCACTCTTCCTGTCGATCCCGCGCCGAGATCCTATCCGCCCTTCGTCTCCCTGCTGCGCCGCTCGGCGCGGCGATGGGGAGGCGTCGGTTCGGTCGTGGGCTTCGAAGCCATCGAAGCCTGGCTGCTGGGCAATGCCGCAGCAGAGGACGATACCCTTCCGTGCTTCGAAGAACTCGTGTGGCGGCTGGTGACCGCGGGGCTGCCGCTCGACCGGGCCAGCCTGCATGTCGGGACCCTGCATCCGCAGGTCTATGGCTTCGCCTGGAACTGGAACGCCGCCGACGGCTTCTGCGACGAGGTCAAGGTCAGCGAAGAGGCGCTGCAATCCGATGCCTACCGCCGCAACCCGCTGTTCGGCGTCATCGAACGGGGGCAAGCCTACCAGGGCAGAACTACCGATCCCGAGGCCGTGGCGCGTCATCCGCTGATGGCGGAACTGGCAAAACAGGGGATCGTCGAATATCTCGCGCTGCCGCTCCGCGCCGGCGGCCGCTATCACAATGCCGCGACGGTCGCGACGGCACACGAAGGGGGCTTTTCGGACGCGCAACTGGCCGCGTTGCAGCGGGTCCTGAAGCTCTTTGCCCTGCATGTCGAGCGGCAGATCCAGCGGCGCATCGCGGGCAACGTGCTCGATACCTATCTCGGCGCGGCTGCCGGCGGTCGGGTGCTCGATGGCCTCATCAAGCGCGGTGCCGGTGAGCCGATTCGTTCGGTCATCTGGGTGTCGGACCTGCGTGGCTTTACCGACTTGTCGGAGCGACTGTCCGGCCCGGACATGATCACGCTGCTCAACGCCTACTTCGGATGCCTGGCCGGCGCGGTGCTCGACCAAGGTGGCGAAGTGCTGAAATTCATCGGCGACGGACTCCTGGCGGTCTTTCCCTTTACGAGCTTCGCGACGGAGCAGGCGGCGGCACAGGCAGCTCTTGCTGCCGCCGAGCAGGCTTGTGCGGACCTGGAGCGGCTGAACGCCATGCCGCCGGTGGAAATTGCCACGATCGAGGGCTGGCATCCGCTGCGCACCGGGATCGCCTTGCATGATGGCGAAGTGTTCTTCGGCAATGTCGGCGCCCCCGCGCGGCTCGACTTCACGGTGATCGGCCGTGCGGTCAATGCGGCGAGCCGGGTCGAGGCGCTCAGCAAGTCGCTCGGCCGTGCGATCCTGATCACCGAGACGGTGGCTGCCCGTCTCGATCGGCCGCTCGACGACCTTGGACGCCATCCCCTTCGTGGCGTTGTACAGCCGGTAGCGATCTTCAGCCCCAGGCCCGCTTAGCGAAAGAGAGGCTGCCTTGCTTTCGCCGCTTGAGTGGAGCGGCCGGGCCGGGCATGTGTCTTTCCGACAAGTGTGGGAGGTTAAGTGTGAATACCAAAATCAATCGTCGCAGCATTCTGGCTGGCAGTGCCGCCGCCGTTCTCGCGCCGGGCGCCGCGCTCATGCCGGGTCAGGCCGGCGCGCAGGCATGGCCCAACAAGCCGATCCGCTGGGTCGTCCCCTATACGGCCGGTGGCCTCACGGACTCGGTGACGCGCCTCACCCTGGAGAAGATGAACGTCGGCCAGACCTTCGTGGTCGACAACAAGCCGGGCGCCAACTCGCTGATCGGCGCCGAGATGGTCGCCAATGCCACGCCCGATGGCTACACGTTCCTGACCGTCATCGCCGCTCATGCCGCGAACAAGACGCTCTACGAAGGCAAGCTGAAGTTCGATCCCGTCGCGAGCTTCGCGCCGGTGTCGCTGGTCGGCATCGCGCCTATCATGATCCTCGTCAGCAACGACATGCCGGTGAAGAACGTCGGCGAACTGATCGAGTACGCCAAGAAGAACCCGGGCAAGATCTCGTTCGGCTCCTCGGGCGTGGGTGCCGCAGCCCATCTCTCGACCGAGCTGATCATGCAGGTCACGGGCACCAAGATGGTGCACGTACCCTACAAGGGCACGGCGCCGGCGCTCGCCGATCTGATGTCGGGCAACCTGCAGCTCCTGCTCGACGTGCCGATCGGCACCATGAGCCAGGTGCGCGCCGGCAAGGCCCGCGCGCTCGCCATGATGTCGAAGGAGCGGGTGCCGGGTGCCGAAGAGGTCCCCACCATCGTCGAGTCGGGCGGTCCGCTGATCGAATCCTCGAGCTGGGTGATGTTCATGGCGCCGGCGAAGACGCCGAAGGACATCGTCGACAAGCTCGGCGCCGAAGTCGCCAAGGCCGTGAAGGACGAAGCGTTGCGCAAGCGTCTGGCCGAGCAGGCTGTGATTCCGGTCGGCGCGACGCCGGCGGAGACGGCGAAGTTTCTGAACGACGAAGTCGAGAAGTGGCGGAAGGTGATCACCACCGCCGGCGTCAAGATCGACGCCTAGAGACGCTTCCTCTCACAGGAAGCCGTCGAGCGCCTTGGAAGCAGGCGGCGCCTTCTCGACGAAGAAGGCGCCGGCGCCGAGGAAATTCTCGACGTCGATGCGAGCGACCGAAAGCTTCCGGCGAAGTGCTTTGCTCAGTTCGCAGCGAAGCAATAGAGCAGGCCGGCGCCGCCAGTGGCCACCAGCGAAGCGGCGTCGCACCCCCGCGACGGATGCGAGGTGTTCCACGATTTCGACGCCTCGTCGTCGCGCAGCCCCATGCGGTCGACATGACCGACCATGGCGCTGCCTTCGCCGCTCTTGGTCCAGTTGCCACACGTCATGTCCTTGTCCGGCGCAAAAGCAGTTCCATTGGCCTGCGTGCCCGTCAGGATATCGTGCTGGTTTACGGTGTAGAGCCGGCTGGGGATCAGGCGGCCGGTTTCGGCAACGGCAGTCTCGGCGCTGATCTTGTTGTTAGGTGAATGCAGGTCGTCGACGCTGGCGGCGATCTGGACACCCCTGGGATTGACCCACGGTCCTTTGCCGATGCGGTCGCGGGCATCGACCGCCGTCGCCCCGCCCACCGCCTGCGTGCTGAGATAGGCGCGCCAGATCTTGGCGCCGGCACCGGCTTTGGCCGCCAGGGTCTGGCAGTGCCGATCGGCGCCCTCGAGGCCGCCATAGTTGGCGCCCTGCGGTCCGCCGACGCTGGTGACGAAGAAGGTCATCTCGGGAAATTGCGGCGGCGCCTGTTGGGCATGACCCGCCGCCGTCAGCATCATTGTCGCTCCGGCAATTCCGGCCATTACCTGTCTGGTAAGCGTCATCGTTCTCTCCTCCGGTTTCTTGCTTGCTGAAGGGCCATCCTCACGTCGCCGCGGACACAACCCAAAGTCACTTTCCCGTGGGCCCCGTGACAGGTCGGTCAAAGGCGCAGGGCGGCCCGGTCATCACCCTCGACCTTGCACCCCCCCGACCTTGCGGCCGCGGCCGGCCGTTGTTCCTTCCGGCAGCGGTGGGCGGTTCCTTCGGTTCAACCAAACCGCGATGGCCCGCGTCGTTGTGCCGCCGCGCTCGACGACTCGAGCAGTTCCTGTGCAACGGCAAAGAAAGGCAGCGATGCTTCTGTCGCATCGTGCTCGCGCCGTCTCGCAGAATCGTCGTTTTCTATATTCGCTGCCGATGCCCAATCGGGACTTCACCAAGTCCGAAATTTAGAATCTCTGAACAGGCCGACAGTCCTTGTGCAACCTCAACACTTTACTCGTTCGATGCCGTGGCGTTTCCTATGCTGATGATTTCGTCTCTCAGTCTAGCGAACGGTCTTACGCTCCTGTTCGCTCTGCTCTGCCTCTGGATGTCGGCATCCCAGTCGCGCGGTGGCATGACTACTCTGGGGCGGCTGGCATTGCCGGGTGGCTTCGCGATCATCGCTGCGCTCATGCTCCTGGCGAGCGTCTTCGAAACGAGCGTCTTTCACGATGTCCTCTGGCTCGCAGCTTTCGTCGTCGGCTCGTTCCTCGGCCGCCGGCGTGGTTGGGCGTTGCCGTTGCGTGCCGACAAGGCGACCGGACTCGTCTGGCTGCCGCGCACGATTGATGGTGTCGTGGCGTCGCTGATACTGGTCGCGGCGATGTCCATTGATTTCACGTCGGCATGGGTCGGCGAGGTCTTTATCGAGCCGGCATACATCGCCGCGGTTAGCGCCCTCTGCGGCGGGTTCCTCGGCTATCGTGTCCTGGTGATCGCTTTGCGCAGCATCCGGCCAGGTGGGCCGTCGGAGCTTTCCCGCGCCTCGTGACTTCCACGCAAGGCGCGCTCGACCTGCACTTCGTGACGTCGTATTCGCCGGCCGAAACGATTGCCCATTTCGAGGCGTGCGGCGTGGAGGTTGTCGAAGGTCCGACAACCCCGCTCGGGTACGTTGGCACGGTCGTGTCCGTCTAGTGCCACGACCCGGAAGGCAACCTGGTCGAAGTCTCGTCCTACGCCCGCGCGTCGAACTAAAGTCCTTTCAGCGTCTCCACGACCTTCGCCTGCGGCCAGGTCCAGCCGCTCGCGCTTTCATAGGCACGCATCGCCTGCAGGACGACATGATCGGCGCGCGGTGCGCCGATGATCTGCAGGCCGACCGGGAGACCGGCCTTGGTGAGGCCGGCCGGCATCGACGCCGCAGGTTGCCCGGTGAGGTTGCACGGCAAGGTGTAGGGTGCGCCCTTGGTCCAGCGCGGAAACGCATCCGAATTGTAGAGCGTGTCGACCGGCGGTCCGGCCGTCGGCGCTACTGGCGCCAGCAGCAGATCGTACTGGTGGTGCCAGAGGGCGAGGTCGCGTGCCAGCTTGCTCTTGGCTTCGTAGCTCTTGGCGTAGTCGGCCAGCGTGATGGCGAGCCCCTTTTCGGCGGCGGCGCGGAATCCCGGATCGAGCTTGCCATGGAGCTGCGTCGGGATCTGGCGGAAGCGCGTCGCGAAGCTGCCGATCCACAGCGGCTCGAACGACAATTGCAACGGGTCGATCAACGGACCGACATCCTCGACATGGGCACCGAGGTCCTCGAAGCGCTTCGCTGCAGCGGCGACGAGGTCGCGCACTTCGGGATCGGCCTTCACATGGCCGAAGTCGAGGCTGAGGCCGATCCTCCAGCCCCGCACGCCGCCGTCGAGACCGACCGTATAGTCGCGTGGTTCGGCCGGCAGCGATCGCCAGTCGCGTGCATCCGGACCTGCCGTGATATTCAGCGCCATCGCGGTGTCGAGCACGGTGCGCGACAGCACGCCTTGGCTGATCACGTCGGCGAAGGGCGCATCGGCGGGATATTGTGGGATGCGTCCGAACGATGGCTTGAGGCCGACCAGGCCGGTGTGGCCAGCGGGAATGCGGATCGAGCCGCCGCCGTCGTTGCCGTGATTGAAAGGATTGATGCCTGCCGCCGTGAGCGACGAAGCGCCGCCCGACGAACCGCCCGGCGAATGATTGAGATTCCACGGGCTGCGGGTCGTGCCCTGCAGGGGCGAGTCAGTCAGCGCCTTCCAGCCGAACTCCGGCGTGGCGCTCTTCCCCAACAAAATCATGCCGGCCGACTGCAATCTTTCGACGACTGGCGCGCTTTCGTTCACGGGCGTTTCGTCGGTGGCGTGCGAGCCGTAGCGCGTCGGCCAGCCCTTCACGTTGGTAGTGTCCTTGATCGTCGTAGGGACGCCATCGAGAGGAGAAAGCGGTTGATTCCTTTGCCAACGCGCCTCCGAGGCGGCTGCAGCAGCTTTGGCGCCGGCCTCGTCGATCATGACGAAGGCATTGAGGTGAGGTTGCAGTTTCGATGCACGAATGAGCATTGCATCGACGACCTCGACCGGCGACGCCTCGCGCCGCTGGAAAAGTTTTGAGAGCTCCGCTGCGGAAATCCAGTCAAATGATCGTTCAGACATGCGCATTTGGTCGGTTCTCGACGGTGAGTGGATGTTTCAAATTGCGGGTGCCGACGCAATGTCGACTCTGATTTCTCGCAAGTCGAGAGCGTATTGGAGAGTGCGTGATGGAAACGATTACCGCTTTGGTCGCGGCCGGAGCTGCCCTCGGGCTTAGTTTTATGATTGGCCGTTCTCTTACGGCCTCGACGCTTCTCGTCGCCCTTGGCGGCGTCGCGAGTGGCTTGGGTTTCGCCATTCTATTCTTCGTTCTCGCCGTGACCGTCGGTCATCTCGTGCCCGGTATCTTCGAGCCGTGGTTTGTCGGCGTGCACTTCATTGGGCTTGCGGTCCTCGGTCCGATCCTCGGTGCTGCGATTGCGACCTTGGCGCACCGTCACGTCGAGCGCGTCGACGCGGCCCGGCTGCCGTTCTAAGGCGGCCGTTCCGGGCCTGCCACTTCAGGCAGGCATTCTAACAATCGAAATCCGCACCTTTCCCGCGCCTGTCCGGCAACGCTAAGCTCGCGTCAAAGGGGGAGGGACCATGACCGAGGTGAAGCTCGGCGCCGGTACGGCCGTGCGCATCGAGGAAAGCTACGAGCCAAATTTCGACGCCAAGACGTTCTTTCCCGATTGGGATCCGGCGGTCGTGCAGCGTCATCGCGATTGGCTGTTGCCGGCTCATTACGACGAAGCGTCGGGATGGTTGAAGCTCAGTGTCCATAGCTGGCTGTTGAAGGTCGGCGGCAAGACCATCCTGATCGACACCTGTGTCGGCAACCACAAGCCGCGTCCGCACCGGCCCAAGTGGCATCTCATGGAGACCAAGTATCTCGAGCGGCTGAAGGCAGCCGGCGTCGAGCCCGACCAGGTCGACATGGTGATGTGCACCCATCTCCATGTGGATCACGTCGGCTGGAACACGCGCCTCGACAACGGGCGTTGGGTGCCGACGTTCAAGAACGCCAAGTATGTGTTCAGCCGCGCCGACTACGACCACTACCTGAAGCTCGATAACGATCCACAGACCGGGCCGGTCAATGCCGGCTCGTTCCGCGATTCCGTACTGCCGGTCGTCGAGGCTGGCCTCACGCAGATGGTGGAGGGCGCGGCACGCCTCGACGAGAACCTGATTGTCGAACCGGCGCCGGGCCATACGCCGGGCACCATTGCCATCAAGTTCGAGTCGCGAGGAGAGAAGGCGCTATTCTGCGGCGACATCCTGCACCACGCCCTGCAAGTCTATCATCCCGAGTGGAACAGCTTCGCGTGCGCCGACAGCGCCGGGGCGCGCAAGAGCCGGCGCGAGGCGCTGGAACATTGTGCCGGCAGCGGCGCACGCCTGATGCCGTGCCATTTCGGTGCGCCGTTCAGTTGTCGCATCGACCACAGAGGCGACGGTTTCGTGCCGCGCTTCGACGCTGCTTTCTAGAAGGGGAGAGAAATGATCTACGAACTGCGTGTCTACAAGTGCGTGCCGGGCCGCCTGCCGGCGTTGCTCAACCGCTTCGCCACCATCACGCTGAAGCTGTGGGACAAGCACGGCATCAAGCAGGCCGGCTTCTGGACGACACTGGTCGGCGAATCGAACCAGGAACTCTACTATCTGCTGGCCTGGGAATCGCTCGCCGACCGCGAGAAGAAGTGGAACGCCTTCGCGGCCGATCCCGAGTGGCTGGCCAAGCGTGCCGAGACCGAGAAGGACGGCGCCATTGTCGCCAATGTCTCCAATCAGTTCCTGTCGCCGACCGCCTTCTCGTCGGTGAAATAACTACTCGGTCTTGAGGCCCGCCTCCTTCGCGAGGCGGGCCCATTTGGCGAAATCGTCCGCCACGTAAGCGGCGAACTCCGCGGGCGATCCGAACTGGGGGGCGGCCCCAAGATCGACGAACTTCCGAAGGATATCTGGCGAGCGGACCGTTGCATCGACGGCAGCGTGCAGGCGCTCGACCAGGGCTTTCGATGCGCCGGGCGGCAAGAAGATCCCGTAGGAAATCGCGGCTTCGTAGCCGGGCAGGCCGGACTCCGCGATCGTCGGAATGTCGGCCGCTGCCGCCGAGCGCGCGAGGCTGGTCTGGCCGAGGGCGCGCATCTTGCCGGACCTGGCATGGGGCAGGGCGGTCGATAGGCCGCCGAAATAGATGTCGACGAGGTTTGCCATCAGGTCCGCCATCGCCGGGCCGCCGCCCTTGTAGGGAACATGCACGATGTCGAGCTTGCCCATCGCCTTGAAGAGCTCCAGGGCCAGATGGGTGGCGCCGCCGGCACCGGCCGACGCACCGTTCAGCTTGCCCGGCTGGGCACGGGCCAGAGCCAGCAGCTCCGTGACGTTTCTGGCGGGAAGATCGGGCCGCGTCACCAGCAGCATGGGGTTGATCCCGACCGGCGCGACGGCGGCAAAGTCCGTCCGCACGTCGTAGGGCATGTTGCGGTTGAGCGCCGGCGCTACGGTTGTCGAGCCGTTCGAGGCCAGCATGAAGATGCCGCCGTCCGGCGCGCTCTTGGCGGTGAAGCTGGCGGCGATCTCGCCGTTCGCGCCGGCCTTGTTTTCTACGACAATCGACCGACCCAGCCGCTCGCCGATGCCCGGCGCGATGAGGCGGGCGAGCAGATCGTTCGGGCCACCCGGTGGGAAGCCGACGATGAAACGCAGCGGACGGTCGGGAAATTCTTGCGCCCGAGCGTGCGCCGCGACGAACGGTGCAGCGAGGAAGCCCGTGACGATGCTTCGACGGATCGGCTTGACCATGCGGCAAGTATGCTAGGCTTCCAGGATCAAGGGAGGAAATGAAATGCAAAGAAGAACTTTTGTCGGCGCGGGCGGTGCCGCGCTTGCGGCTCTGGCTGTGGGCCCGGCGTACGCACAGAAGATCACCGGCGACGTGCGTTTCCTGTGCGGCTTCGCACCGGGTGGTACGGCCGATCTCCTGTCGCGCATCCTCGCGGAAGCAGTGGGACCGGAAGTTGGCCAGAAGGTGATCGTCGACACTAAGACTGGCGCCAGCGGATTCATCGCCAACGAGGCGATTGCCAACGCGCCGCCGGATGGCAGGACGATCGGTCTGGCGGCCATGGCGGCGCTCTGCGTCGCGCCGGTGATGCCGGGGCAGAAGCTGCCGATCAACGTCGATACCGATCTCACGCCGATCGCCAACGTCGCCGGCGTCTACAACATGCTGGTCGTCGGCAAGCACATGCAATATCGCACCGTGCCGGAGATCATCGACTTCGCGAAGAAAAACCCGGGCAAGCTCACCTATGCGTCGGCAGGCAATGGCACGTCGCAGCATCTGGCGGCCGAACTCTTCAAGAAGATGGCCGGCATCAACATCCTGCACGTGCCTTATCGCGGCGGCGCGCCCGCGATCCAGGACATGATCGCCGGCAATTGCGACATGATGTTCGGCAACATGCCGGAGTTTCTGGGCCAGATCGGTGGCGGCGGCCTGATCCCGGTCGCGTTCGGCTCGCCGCGTCCTTCGCCGCTCTTTCCCAACCTGCCGCTGATCTCCAAGTTCCTGCCGGGCTTCGAGGTGGTGAACTGGTTCGGTGTGTTCGGCTCCAAGGGGCTGCCGGCGGATCTGACCGACCTCTGGAACAAGGCGCTGCGTGCCGCCGTTGCCAAGCCGGAAGTGCAGAAGCGCTTCGTCGAGAGCGGCATGGACACCATCATCGGCACGCCGGCGGAGTTCAAGGCCACGATCATGGCCGACCGCAAGAAGTGGGCGGAAGTCATCAAGGCAGCCGGAATGCGTGCGGACTGAAAGAATGACCTGAATGGGCAGAGAGGGCCGCTCCTTCCTCGACTCCGGTCTGGCGGGCTGGTAGCACTAAGTTGTCAGACAACTAGGCAACTCATGAGGAAACGATGAGACGCGTTCTGGCGGGTGTTGTCGCTGCGGCGATTGCCCTCTCTGCCGTTCCGGGCTCTGCCCAGGAGAAACTCACTGTCTGGTGGGTCAAGGGTTTCTACAAGTCCGAAGACGAGGCGCTCTACGCCGCGATCAAGAAGTTCGAGCAGAAGACCGGCGTGAAGGTCGACCTGTCGCAGTATGCGGTGCAGGACATGAACGCCAAGACGGTGGCCGCGCTCGAATCCGGGACGCCGCCGGATGTTGCCTATTCCGACACCTACGACGTGCAGACCGCGGGCAAGTGGGCGTTCGACGGCAAGCTCGAAGACATCACCGATATCATCGAACCGATGAAGGACCGCTTCGCGCCCGTCACCATCGAGACGGCCTATCTCTACAACGACAAGACCAAGAAGAAGGCCTATTACGGATTCGCCCTGAAGCAGCAGACGCTGCACATCCAGTACTGGAAGGACATGCTGGGGCTGGCCGGCTTCAAGGAGAACGACATTCCCGGCACCTGGAAGGAGTATTGGTCCTTCTGGTGCGACAAGGTCCAGCCCGCCGTGCGCAAGGCCACGGGGCAGCGGGTCTACGGCATTGGCAGTCCGATGGGCGTCGAGTCGACCGACTCCTTTCAGTCGTTCCTGAGCTGGGTCGATGCCTACAACGTCAAGCTGGTCGACGATTCGGGCAAGGTTCTGGTCGACGATCCCAAGGTGCGCCAGGGCCTGATCGACGCGCTCAGGGACTATACCGACGTCTATGTGAAGGGCTGCACGCCGCCCTCGTCGACGACCTGGAAGGACCCCGACAACAACGTCGCCTTCCACAACCGCACGACGGCGATGACGCACAACTACACGATCTCCATCGCCGCCAAATGGCTGGACGATGCCAACAACGAGGCACTGACGCCCGAACAGCGCGCCGCCGGCCGCAAGGCTTACGACGAGCTGATCGCCACGTCGGGCTTTCCCAAGAAGCCGGACGGCACGCCGATGGTCTATCGCACGGCCGTCAAGGTCGGCGTGATCTTCGAGGGCTCCAAGAACAAGGCGCGGGCGCGCGAGTTCCTGAAGTTCCTGTTCGAGGAAGACAATCTCCGTCCCTATGTCGAGGGCGCACTGGGGCGTTGGTTCCCGGTTACCAAAGCCAGTCAGGAGAGTCCGTTCTGGCAGGCCGACCGGCATCGCAAGGCCGTCTACGACCAGTTCAAGGCGGGCACGCTGCCCTTCGAGTTCACCAAGAACTACAAGTTCACCATCCTCAACAACGAGAATGTGTGGGCGAAGGCGATGAACCGCGTGGTCAGCGAAAAGGTGCCGGTCGAGAAGGCGGTCGACGAGATGATCGCCCGCATCAAGGAAGTGACCAAGTAGGCCCCGCCGTCAGAGTGGGCGTATGACAGCCTCCGCGATCGACACGCCGGCCCGCCGGGAGAAACCCCGGCGGGCCGGCTTTGCGTTGTCGGAACGGCAGACCTGGGGCCTGCTCTTCGTTGCGCCCTATATCGCGATCTTCATCGGCTTCGTCCTGTTTCCGGTCGGGTACAGTTTCTGGCTGGCACGCAGCCCGCAGCTTTATGTCGAACTCGCCAGAGATCCGATCTACCTGCGCACGGTCATCAACACCTTCGTCTTCCTGGTGGTGGCGATCAACGTGAAGATGGCGGTGGCGCTCTTCCTGTCGGGCTTCTTCACGCACCGGCGCTGGTGGGTGAAGGTGTTGGCGGTGCTCTTCGTGCTGCCCTGGGCGGTGCCGTCGATCCCGACCATTCTGTCGATACGCTTCATGCTCAATCCCGAGTGGGGCGTGATCAACACGTTGATCTTCCAGCTCACCGCCGAGGACGGGCCCAACTGGCTGAACGACCCGACGCTTGCGCTCACCCTGTCCATGCTGGTGCACATCTGGAAGTCGCTGCCGTTCTGGACCTTGATCCTGCTGGCCGGCCGGCTCGCCATTCCGCACGAACTCTACGAGGCCGCCTCGGTCGACGGCGCCGGCGCCTGGCATCGCTTCCGCTACATCACCTGGCCGTCGATGAGCACGCTCTATGTTACCTGCACCTTGCTCTCAATGATCTTCACGGTGGGCGACTTCAACAGCGTCTACCTGCTGACCGGCGGCGGCCCGGCCGATCTCACCCATGTGCTGGCGACGCTCGGGATTCGCTATCTGCGGCTCGACCAGGTCGGTCTCGCCATGGCCTCGATCGTCTGCGCCCTGCCGCTGGTCCTGCCGCTGGTCTATTTCATGATGAAGCGGCTGTCGCGATGAGCCCGCAGAAGTTCCTGCGCAGTATCGGCCTGGAGGCGGGGCTGCTGCTGATCGGCATTCCGGTCCTGCTATGGACCCTGATTCCGATTTACCACATGTTCCTGTTCGCGATTTCGCCCAAGGACGCGGCCTTCTCAGGCCAGCTCTGGCCGACTAATCCGACCCTGCGCAATTTCGAGATCGTCTTCGCCCAGAGGCACCACTTCCTCAATCACTTCTGGCTGCAGATGTTCAATTCGCTGGTCATCTCGATCGGTACTGCGGCCATCACGCTGTTCGTCGCGACGGCGGCGGCGTTTGCGATCAGCCGTCTGCGAATGAAGGGCGGCCGCCTGGTGATGAACCTGGCGCTGCTCACCTACTTCATCCCGGCCGCCTTCCTGGCAGTGCCGATGTACAAGACCATGGGCATGTACGGGCTTCTGAACAACGACTGGGCGCTGGTGCTGGCGATGGCCACCATCGCCTCGCCCTATGCCATCTGGATCCTGCGCCAGGCGTCCGACAAGCTGCCGGTCGAGCTCGACGAGGCCGCGATGATCGACGGCGCCTCGCCGTTCCAGCTCTTTCGCATGATCTATCTGCCGCTGATGGTGCCGTCGCTGATTGCCGTCGGCACCTATGCGCTGTTGCTGGCGTGGAACGAGTATCTCTACGCCTTCCTGCTGCTGTCGAAGGATACGGCGATCACTTTGCCCGTGGCGTTGGGCAACTTCCTCTCGGCCGACGATTCTCCGTGGGAACTGCTGATGACGGCAGGCTTTCTCTACGCCTTGCCGCCAGCCGCGATCTACTACGCCTTCCGCAAGTACATGTCCTCAGGCCTCACGGCCGGAGCGGTGAAGGGGTAGCGGCCGGCATTGCGCCGAGCTTGGCTGCCAGCCGTTGCTTGTCGGCCTCGGGCCGGATGAAGAGCAGGCCAATCAGCCCGCCCACGACCAGCAGGCCGCCCAGGATGACGAAGCCATGCTCGTAGCCGGCCTGGCGGCTGGCGGCATCCTGAATGATCCGGCCCATCGCCCAGGGCGCCACCACGCCGGCAGCCGTGTAGATCGACGTCACGATGGCCAGCATGGCGGCACGTTGCCCGTGCGGCGTCAGCTCGCTCACGATCATCGGCGTGACGACATAGATCGTGCTGCCGATCGCACTGCCGATGACCAGCAGGGCAACCTTGATCCCCGGCTCCGTCGTAAGGGCGATGAAGGGCAGGATGCAGCCCCCCAGAATGACCGTAGCGGCCGGGAAGACGCCGCGGCTGAGTCGGCTCGACACGCCGCTCTTCTTGAGGCGCTGGGAGTACCAGCCGCCGGTCAGGACGACCGTCATACCGAAGAGCCACGGCAGGATGAAGAGATTGCCGCCCATCGTCTGAGTGTAGCCGAGGCCGTCGACCAGATAGGCCGTGAACCAGGTGAGGCCGAGTGCGAGCCCCCAATAGCTTGCGAAGGCGGCGCAGCAGGCCGCCACGATGCTGGGGCAGCAGAGGAGGTGGCGGTAGGACACATGCTCGCTGCCATTCGCCGCGCTGTGCACCGGCGGGTCGACCAACGTGCCTTCGCGGCCGAAGATCAGCCACAACGCCGCCCACAGCAGTCCGACGATGCCCAGCGCGCCGAACGCCCAGTGCCAAGTGTAGGTCACGATGATGTAGTTGAGCGCCGGCACGGCCACGATGACGCCGAGCGCCGAGCCTTGGGCCACGATGGCGGTCGGCACGCCGCGCAGCGAATCGGGAAACCATTTGTAGAGCGCATGGACGGCGACCGGACCGGCCGGACCTTCGCCAGCGCCGAGCAGGATGCGGCAGACTAGCAAGGTCTGGAACGTCGCGCTCATCATGATCGGGAATTGCACGAGCGACCAGACGATCGCCATGCCGAACAACATGTGGCGCGTCTGGACGCGGTTGGCGAGGAAGCCGCCCAGCACGCCGGCAACGGCGAACAGGAAGAAGAACGAGGAACCCAGCAAGCCAAACTGATCCGGCGTGAGCTTCAGCTCTTCCATGATCGGCTTGGCGGCCAGGCCGACGACGACCTTGTCGGCGAAGTTGATCAGCATGAAGAGGAAGACGAGGGCGGTGATGCCCCAGGCGCCCTTGAGGGGCCGGTCCTGAACTGTCACGTAGCGTTACTCCCGACACTGCCCGAGTTCATCGAGCTTGGCTCATCAGACGTGACGGCAGAACGCCCGTCAAGGAAATGACCCTTGCGTCATGCATTGCGCAAAGAAAAAGGGGCGCCCAAAGGGGCGCCCCTTTCGTCTCGTCATTCAGACGATCAGCTCTTCACGAACGGGCACTTGCCGTCCTTCATCGGGCGATAGGCTTCGTTGCCCGGCACGGTCGCGATCAGCTTGTAGATGTCGTCCTTGCTCTTGGACTCTGCCGGCGTCTTGACCTGGAACAGGTACATGTCGCGCTCCAGGCGACCGTCCTCGCGCAGCTTGCCGTTCTTGGTCATGACGTCGTTGACCGGGATCTCCCGCATCTTCGCCATCACGGCCTTCGCATCGTCGGTGCCGGCGGCCTGCACGGCCTTGAGGTAGTGCAGCGTCGAGCTGTAGACGCCGACCGTCAGCATGCTGGGGATCTTGTCCTTCTTGGCGCGGAAGCGCTTGGTCCAGGCGCGGGTCTCGTCGTTGAGATCCCAGTAGAACGACTCGGTGAGCACCAGGCCTTGCGCGACCGGCAGGGTAAGTGCTGCGACGTCGGTCGAGAAGACGAGGAGGCCGGCCAGGCGCTGGCCACCCTTGGTGATGCCGAACTCACCGGCCTGCTTGATCGAGTTGATCGTATCCTGGCCGGCATTGGCGAGGCCGATGACCTTGGCCTTGGAAGCCTGGGCCTGCAGCAGGAATGAGGAGAAGTCCTGTGTGCTGAGTGGATGCCTGACGCCGCCGAGCACCTTGCCGCCCGCCGCCTGCACGACTGCCGTCACGTCGCGCTCCAGGGCGTGACCGAAGGCGTAGTCGGCGGTCAGGAAGTACCAGGAGTCGCCGCCGTCCTTCACGACCGCGCCGCCGGTCACCTTGGCCAGCGAGTAGGTGTCGTACACCCAGTGTGCGCCGGTCTCCGAGCAGGACGGTCCGGTGAGGTCGGCCGAGGCAGCGCCGGTGTTGATGTCGATCATGCCCTTTTCCTGGGCAATCTTGCGCACGGCCAGCGCCACCGAGGAGGTGCCGATGCCAGTGATCATCTTCACACCATCGACATCGTACCATTTGCGGGCAATCGCCGCGCCGACGTCGGGCTTGGTCTGATGATCGGCCTGCAGAATCTCGATTGGCCGGCCGAGGACCTTGCCGCCGAAATCGTCGATCGCCATCTGCATGGCTTCGACTTCACCCTGTGTGAGATCGCCATAGACGCCGGAGAAGCCTTCCATCACGCCGATCTTGAGGGGAGCAGGCGCCTGGGCCTGCGCGACGGCAACGAGGCCGGCAACGGTCGCGGCAACGGCCGCCGTTACCACGCCGGCATACCGGATGGTTTTTCCAAAACGCATTGTCTTCATTCCTCCCTGATGCGGTCTCCCCGCAGAAGGCCAAAACCTTAGCGTCGGTCCAACGAGCGCGCTAGCCTGCCGCGTCGATGTCGCAGACGATGCTCAGGGGGGAAGTATCGCAGGCGCGCGACTGACCACGATCCAGCTCTGCGTTTCCCGGCGAACGGGAAAATAATCCGCGAGATAGGCACCATACTTGGCGCGCGCCGCGGCAGTTCCCGGACTGTAGCTCGAGAACTTCGGGATCAACACATGATCGACGTCGGCGAACAAGGTGTCGGGCGATTGCATCGGCATGCCAGCGCCGGACCACAAGGTCTCGCCGCGCGCGGGGCGCCAGCCGAGCATGAAGGGCAGAGGATTGACCTGATCGAGGACGACGATGCCACCCGGCTGGTAGTGAGGACCGGCCAGCAACGCAGCGGCCTCCATGATCGTTTCGATATACTCGTATTGCGAGAGTTCGTAGCGTGGCTGGACCGCCCGGGATTGATTGAGCAGCGGCTCCTTCGTGTCGCCCGCCGCAAAGGCCGCCAGCAACCCCCGGCGCTCGGCGGGCACGGCCAATCCGCGGAGGTTGGTGTCGTCGACAACGAGCAGGCATTGCTCGCAGCCTGTCTTGAGATGGTAGGCTGCCAGACTGAGGGCCGAAGTGCCGATCGATAGCAAGGGGAAGACCAGAAGTGCCGCGAGGAGCAGAGGCGCTGCCCGCAACTGGCGGAGTTGATCGACGAAGAGAAAAGCAATCACGATGGCGAGCGGCATCCCATGTGGCTGAGCGTTTTGCGACAGCAGGAAGGTACCGGCCGCCAGAAGGAAGGCCGTCGCAAGGGGAAGCTGCGGTGGCGCGCGGCCGTTCCACCACATCCAGACTGCAACGATGAAGGCCACGATGTAGGCGGCGTAGCTGTCGGCATAGGCGAAGAAGTTCGTCAGATGGTTTCCGAGACTGTCGCGGACGCCGCCTGCCTGAACGGCTCCCAGGACATCGGCCAGATAAGCATAATTGTACGGCGCGACCGCATTCAGCGCCGCCACGCCTGCGACTGTCAGCCAGATCCGCCATTGGCCGCGAATGTGCGGAGAAACCAGAAGGGCGAAGCCGACGGCGCCGATTCCGACCGCGAAATAAGTCACCTTGAGGTAGTAGATTGCGATCAGCAGCAAGCCGGCGGCGATAGCTTCGATCCAGTCGCCGCCCCCTCCCGCGCGCGGCGGCACGAAGAGGAGCAAGGTTAGAATGGCGATCGCGGACCACCCGTAACGATTGTACGACATCGCAAAGGAATAGGCGGTCGGCAGGTCGCCAATGTTCGTCGGCCTCAGGGCGAGAAAACACACGAAGACGACGAAGATTGCTGCCGGCAACAGCGGCAGGCGTCGCCATGCAACGATCACAGCGGTTGTGAAGAGGAAGTACGTGATGATGGTTACGCCGACCAAAAAGGCGTGTGGCGTCGGTCCGGCGATGGCAAATCCCAGGGTTGTCAGGAAGAAGTTCAACTCGCCGACCGGATCGTGGAAGTCGACATGCGCTACGTGGCCGTAGTGCAGATGCCAGGCCCCCGAAAGATTGAACAGGAGATCCCAGCTCATCTCGCGCGACAGCAGCCGGTCGGGCGACAGCAGCATCCAGGTCGCGACAACGACCGGAAGCGCCGCTGCGACGGAGAGTCTCGCGAGCGACGTATCCGCCGTCAGCAGTCCCACTGCAACCTCGCCTGCCGGCTTCGGCAGAGAGGCAATCTCGCGCTTGCGCGCGACAAGGTTGTCCATCGCTCTGGTTGATCCCTCACCCGTATACCTGCCTAGCACGCCGGCGGCGGGGGGCGTGGTGATCATTCTGGGGTTTGGACAACCCGGCGGCCGCTGGACAGGCCGTGCCAATTCCGTGTTATAGGCAGCTTAACGGGAGGCAGGGTGAAACAAGAAACAATACTAGAGGCCGAAGGTCTCACTAAAGAATTCAAGGGCTTTGTTGCCGTCAAGAATGTCCGTCTGCGCGTGCGTCGCCATACGATCCACGCGCTCATCGGACCGAATGGCGCGGGCAAGACCACTTGTTTCAATCTTCTGACGCACTTCCTGTCCCCGACGGCGGGGCAGATCCACTTCAACGGACGGAACATTACCGGCAGCTCACCGGCGGCGATCGCGCGGATGGGGCTGGCAAGGTCGTTCCAGATTTCCGCGGTGTTCCCCCACCTGTCGGTGCGCGAGAACGTTCGCGTCGCCCTGCAACGCAAGCTCGGCAATTCTTTCCATTTCTGGCGTTCCGAGCGTGTTTTGAACAAGCTTGATCAGCGCGCTCTCGAACTGGTCGAAGCGGTGGGCCTCAGCGCCTTCGCCGAACTGCCGGCCGTTGAGCTGCCCTATGGTCGCAAGCGCGCGCTCGAGATCGCCACGACGTTGGCGCTCGAGCCCGAGATGATGCTGCTCGACGAGCCGATGGCCGGCCTCGGTCAGGAGGACATCAAGCGTATCGCCGCCCTGATCAGAACCGTCGCGAAGGACCGCACCGTCCTGATGGTAGAGCACAACATGTCCGTGGTTGCCGATCTTTCCGACACCATCACCGTGCTGGCGCGCGGTGAAGTGCTGGCCGAGGGACCTTATGCCTCGGTCTCGAAGGACCCGGCCGTGGTCGAGGCTTACGTTGGTACCGGCCATGGCTGAGACACTTCTCAAGGTCGCCGGCCTGCAATCCTGGTACGGCGAATCGCACATCCTGCACGGCGTCGATTTCCAGATCGGCCGTGGCGAACTCGTGACCCTGCTGGGCCGCAACGGTGCCGGCAAGACCACGACGCTGAAGTCCATCATGGGGATCGTGGAGAAGCGCACGGGCTCCATCGTCTTCGAGGGCCAGGAGACGGTGGGGCTGCCCTCCGACAAGATCGCGCGTCGCGGCATCGCCTATTGCCCCGAGGAGCGCGGCATCTTCTCGAGCCTGAACGTCGACGAGAACTTGAGCTTGCCGCCTGTCGTGAAGCCGGGCGGCCTGAGCATCGAGGAAATCTACACGCTCTTCCCGAACCTCCTGGAGCGGCGGCGCAGCCAGGGCACCAAGCTGTCGGGTGGCGAGCAGCAGATGCTGGCCATTGGCCGCATCCTCAGGACCGGTGCCGACCTCCTGCTGCTCGATGAGCCGACGGAAGGCCTGGCGCCCGTGATTGTCCAGCGCATCGGCGAGATTATCCGCCAGCTCAAGACGCGGGGATTCACGATCCTGCTGGTCGAGCAGAACTTCCACTTCGCCGCCACCATCGCCGATCGCCATTACGTGATGGAGGACGGCCGCGTCGTCGACACGGTCGTCGCCAGCGACGTCCAGCAGAGCATCGGCAAGCTGCAAGCCTATCTGGGAGTGTAGGGACTTCATGTTCGAACTTCTCGGCATTCCGCCCCAGGCACTGTTCGGCCAGCTCCTGCTCGGCCTGATCAACGGCGCCTTCTACGCCATGCTCAGTCTCGGCCTTGCCGTGATCTTCGGCATGCTGAACGTCATCAACTTCACGCACGGCGCCCAGTACATGATGGGCGCCTTCGCGGCGTGGCTGCTGCTCGGCTACCTCGATGTGCCGTTCTGGGCCTCGCTGGTGCTGGCGCCGGTGATCGTCGGCCTGATCGGCATCGTGCTCGAGAAGCTGCTGCTGAAACGGATCTACCATCTCGACCATCTCTACGGCTTCCTGCTGACCTTCGGCATGGCGCTGGTCATCGAGGGATTGTTCCAGCTTCAGTGGGGATCGTCGGGCGCGCCTTACCCCAACCCGATTCCGGGCGGCTACAATCTCGGCTTCATGTTCCTGCCGACCTATCGCGGCTTCGTCGTCCTGGCGGCGCTCGTGATCTGCCTCGCCACCTGGTACGGGATCGAGCGCACCAAGCTCGGCGCCTACCTGCGCGCCGCGACCGAGAATCCGACGCTGGTGCGCGCCTTCGGCATCAACGTGCCGCGCCTGATCACCCTGACCTACGGCCTGGGCGTTGCGCTCGCGGCCCTGGCGGGCGTGCTCGCCGCACCCATCCAGCAGGTCTCGGCGCTGATGGGCACCAACCTCGTGCTCGTGGTTTTCGCTGTCGTCGTGATCGGCGGCATGGGCTCGATCATGGGGTCGATCGTCACGGGCTTCGGGCTCGGCATGATCGAGGGCCTGACCAAGGTCTTCTATCCACCGGCCTCCAACACGGTGATCTTCGTCGTCATGGCGATCGTTCTGCTGGTCAAGCCGGCCGGCCTTTTCGGACAGACCAAATGACCTCGCAGCGCGTCGGTTACGCCATCCTGATCATCCTGGCGCTGGTCGCGCCGGCGATCGCCTATCCCGTCTTCCTGATGAAGGCGCTGTGCTTCGCGTTGTTCGCGTGCGCGTTCAACCTGTTGCTGGGCTATGCCGGCCTGATGAGCTTCGGCCATGCCATGTTCTTCGGCATGGCGGGCTACTTCTACGGCCATGTCGTCAAGGCTTGGGACATGTCGCCAGAAGTCGGACTGCTCGCCGGCGTGCTTGGTGCGGCAGCACTCGGTCTGGTGACCGGCGCACTGGCCATCCGGCGACAGGGCATCTACTTCGCGATGATCACGCTGGCCTTTGCACAGATGGTCTACTTCTTCTGCGTGCAGGCGCCGTTCACGGGCGGTGAGGACGGGCTGCAGGGCATTCCGCGCAAGCCATTGTTCGGCTTGATCCCAACCAAGGACGACCTCGTCCTCTACTACGTCGTGCTTGCGATCTTCCTGTTTGGTTATGGCGCAATCTACCGCTTTATCCATTCGCCATTCGGCCAGGTGCTGAAGGCGATCCGCGACAACGAACAGCGCGCCGTGTCGCTGGGCTACGAGGCCGACCGCTACAAACTGCTGGCCTTCGTCCTCTCGGCGGCGCTGGCCGGGTTGGCGGGCGCCACCAAAGCGATGGTGCAGCAGTTCGCCACGCTGACCGACGTTGCCGCTTCGACCTCGGGCGAAGTCGTGCTGATGGCGCTGGTTGGCGGCCTCGGCACCATCATCGGGCCGGTGGTCGGCGCCTTCATCATCGTCACGATGCAGAACTATCTGGCGGGCTTCGGCCAGTTCGTACTGGTCATCCAGGGCGCCATCTTCGTCGTGATCGTGCTGGCCTTCCGCAAGGGCGTGGTGGGTGAGTTCGCGGAATGGTGGAGACGGCGACGCGCGGCCAGCTCGCGCTGAGGTGATTGCCCTCCGGGCCATGAACAACGGCTCGATTCAGCTCTGATGCGCCTCTATACGTCAGGAGACGTCGGTATCGGCGCAAAGGAGAGGGAACGCGATGACAGCCACGCGACGGCGTCTACTGTGGCGGCTTGTGCCGCCGGCCGGCCTCGTGGTGGCAGTGTTCGTGTCGCTTCTGAACGTGGGGGCCGGCCTGCCGGCGAGCCTCGCCACAGTACCTCCCTTGATCGAGTTCATTGCATTGGCCGCGACGGTGTTCGCATCGGTCCACCATGCCGATGTAATCGCGCATCGTACCGGCGAGCCCTACGGCACCCTCGTGCTGACAGTGGCCGTCACCGTGATCGAGGTCGCGCTCATCCTGTCGATCATGCTGGCCGGAGACGGCAGCCCGTCTCTTGCACGTGAAACAGTCTTCTCGGTGATCATGGTGGTATGCAACGGCGTCGTCGGCATCTGCCTGATCGTCGGTGGTTTCCGTTATGGCGAGCAGGGGTTCCGGCTGCCGGGGGCGGGTGCCTACCTTGTGGTGCTGATGCCGCTCGCAACCCTGACCCTGATCCTGCCCACCTATACGACCAGCGCGCCGGGGCCGCTCTACACGCCGACGCAGCTCGGCTTCGTCGCCCTGGCGACGCTCGTCCTCTACGGCGTCTTCCTCTATGTCCAGACCATCCGTCACCGCGACTACTTCCTCTCCGATTCGGGCGACGACGAAAACGACACGAGCCATGGAACTCCCGGCACGCGACAGGTCTGGGAGAGTGTCGTCTTGCTGCTGATTGCCCTGACTGCCGTGGTCCTGCTGGCGAAGGGCATCTCGGGATCGATCGAGGGGACGGTCGCCGCCGTCGGAGCGCCGATCGAGGTGATTGGCCTTTTGGTGGCGCTGCTGGTCCTTCTGCCGGAGACATTGGCGGCGCTACGGTCGGCGCGGCGGAACGAGCTGCAGAAGAGCCTCAACCTGGCACTGGGCTCCTCGCTCGCCACCATCGGCCTCACCATCCCGGCCGTCAGCGCCCTGGCCATCGTCCTGGAGCAGCCTCTCGAACTCGGCATCGATCTGGTCGACACCGTGCTTCTGGTGCTCACGTTCGGCGTCAGCCTCGTCACCTTCGGTGGCGGCCGGACCAACATCCTGCCGGGCTTCGTCCATTTGATCCTGTTCGCAACCTTCGTGTTCATGATTTTCGTGCCATGATTGCGCAGGCGGCACAGGTCTTGCCCGCGGGCGCCATTCGGGCCAAGAACGAAGCGGCCAACAAGAGGAAGTATCCGATATGACCGAGCTTTCCGACGACCAGCTTTTCGCCGAACTGCGCAAGATCGACACGCCGACCATCACCAATGTCGTCGCGACCTATCCGAAGAATCCTCTCTGCCTCGGCCTCTACAACCCGTGGACCGAGAACTGGTACACCGACACCTCCATCCGCTGCATGTATCCCGAGATGGGTGCCATCATCGGCCATGCCGTGACCTGTGTTTATGGCCTGCCCGATCCCAACTATTCCGGTCGGCTCTCCTTCATGGACGTGGTCGATGCGCTCGACGCGATGAAGAAGCCGACGATCCTGGTCATCCAGCAGAAGTGGCCGCCCGAGCTGATGAACAAGGCAGGCCTCGCTGGTGAGATGATGGCGACTTCCATGCAGGCCGTGGGCTGCGTCGGCCTGCTTTCCAATGGCCCGTCGCGCGACGTCGACGCGATCCGTCGCATGAAGTTCCAGATGCTGCTGGGGGGCGTCACGGCCGGCCATGGCGAGATGGCCGTGCAGTCCGTCAATGCGCCGGTCTCGGTCGGCGGCATGGACGTGGCGCCGGGCGAGCTGATCCACATGGACGAGAACGGCGCCGTGAAGTTCCCGGCGCAGCATGCCCGTGCGGTACTCAAGAACGCCCAGGCGATGCTGGCCGACGAGGCCGATAAACTCGAGAAGATGCGTAAGGCCAAGACCGCTGCCGAAATTCGCGCCATCAACTCGGGCGGCACCTACGGTGCCAAGAAGGGCTAGAGATCGGTCGTGAGTGCCGCCGTCGCCGAGGCGCGTCCAGCGCGCTGGGGGCTGGCGGCCAAGCTGTTCGCCGTCCTGCTGCTGCTGGGCGTCGTGGCGGTCGTGATCACCAGCGTCCTGGGCTACATCCGAGCCCGGGAAGCGCTGGAGAAGGTCATCTTCGACCAGCTCACTTCGGCGCGGGAAACCAAGGCGAATCAGGTCGAGGCATATTTCCGAACGGTGCGCAGCGAGATGCGGCTGCTCGCCGCCTCGAAGATGGTTGTGGATGCGATGAAGGGCTTCCGCGACACCGTCGACGAGCTGGATCGGCGCGAAGTGCCTGAAGAAACCCGGCAGAAGGTGCTGGGCTGGTACAATGACGAATACATGCCGATGGTGCGGCGTGTCCTGAACAAGGACGTGCCGGTCGACGATTTCTTGCCTGTCGGCGCGGCGCCATATTTCCTGCAGAAGTCTTACATCGTCGACAATCCGCATCCCGCAGCGCGGCGCAAGCTGATGGACGATGCCGGCGACGGCAGCGCCTACAGCAAAGTGCACGCGGCCTATCACCCGTTGATGCGCACGGCAGCGGAAACGCTGGGTTTCTTCGACTTCCTGATGGTCGATCCGCGCACTGGCCGGATCATCTACAGCGTCGACAAGGAGGGCGACTTCGCAACGTCTCTGCTGGCCGGCCCCTATCGCAATTCCAACATTGCGTCGGCTGCGGCCCGCTGCGCTCAATCTCCCGATCCGTCGGCCACCTGTCTGGACGATTTCGCGCCCTACCTGCCGGCGGACGGCACACCCGCGGCTTTCATCGCGGCTCCGGTCATCGACCAGGGCGCGGTCATCGGCGTGCTGGTGGCGGAACTTTCAATCAACGAGCTCGACGACATCGTGACGGGCGGGCGGCGCTGGCGCCACGAAGGATTTGGCGCCACCGGAGAAGCCTATCTGGTCGGGCCCGACTTCCTGGTTCGATCGAATGGCCGCAACTTCTTCGAAAGGCGCGACGTCTACTTCTCGGAGCTGAAGGCCGGCGGCGCTTCCGACGAGGACATCGCCAACATCCGCCGCTACGGCACGCCGATCCTGCACCAGCATGCCGACACCGCGGCGACGCGCGCCGCGATCGGGGGCGTCGAGGGCGTCGGAGAGATCATCGGTTATCGCGGCATTCCAACCCTGGCCTCTTGGGGGCCGGTCAAGATCGGCGGTGTGAACTGGGCGCTGGTCGTCAAGATCGACAGCGCCGAGGCCTTCGCGCCGATCTATCGGTTGGAACGCGCCCTCATGATGGTAGGCGTGGTCGCGTTCGTGGTGCTGCTGATCACGGCCGCCTGGCTGTCGCGGTCGCTGCTGGGCCCGCTGCGCGATCTGACGGCGGGTGTCCGGCGCTTCGCCGCCGGGGACTACGGCGCCCATGTGCCGGTGCGCTCGCGCGACGAGATCGGCCAGCTCTGTCTTGCCTTCAACGGCATGGTCGACGAGCTGCACGAGAAGAACCAGCTCATCGAAGCCAAGAACCGCGAGAACGAGGAGCTGCTGCTGAACGTGCTGCCGGCACCCATCGCCAATCGCCTGCGCGATGGCGAACAGGGTATCGCCGACGGTTTCGCTGAAGTGTCGGTGGCCTTCGCCGACTTGGTCGGGTTTACCGCGTTGTCTTCGGAAATGCCGCCGGCGGAAGTGGTGGCTTTGCTGAACGGCCTGTTCACGCGCTTCGACATGGCGGCGGGCGAGATCGGCATCGAGAAGATCAAGACGGTAGGCGACGCCTATATGGCGGTCTGCGGCCTGCCGGTGCCGGTTGCCGACCATGCCGAACGCATGCTGCGCATGGCCATCCGCATGGTCCACATCACGCGCGAGCATGCCCTGGAGCACGGCGTGAGCATGCGGCTGCGCGTCGGCATCAACAGCGGCCCGGTCGTCGCCGGCGTCATCGGCAAGAGCAAGTACATCTACGATCTCTGGGGCGACACGGTGAATCTGGCGAGCCGCATGGAGTCCGGCGGCATACCGGACTCGATCCAGGTGACGCGCCCCGTCTACGAAGCGCTGAAGGACAAGTTCACTTTCGAGTCGCGCGGCGCCATCGAGGTCAAGGGCAAGGGCAGCGTCGAGGCGTGGGTGCTGCGGCTCTAGGCCCTGCGATGCAGGGTCGGCTGCGGTGTCGCCAGAAGCTTGTCGATGCGCGTGCCGTCGATGTCGACGACTTCGAAGCGCCACAAGCCGTAGTTGAACGATTCGCCAATTCGAGGCAGGCGTTTCATCCGGTCGAGAACGAAGCCTGCGACTGTATGGTAGCTATGGTCAGCCGGCACGAGAATGCCGAGTCGCTCGCCGAACTCGTCGACCGGGCAGCTACCGTCGATCAACAGCGAACCGTCGTCGCGCGTCGTGAAATGCGGCTCCTCGCGTTCCTCGATGTCCGCGACGACCGTCTTCAGAATATCGCCTTCGGAAACGATGCCCTCGATGCTGCCGTGTTCGTCGACGACGATCACGAGGTTGAGCGGCGACTGGCGTAGTTGCTCGACGACGTCGATTGCGCCCAAACGGTCGCTGACCGCGGGAACGGGTTGCACGAGCAAGCGCACGGCGTCGACGCCGCCGTCCATCAACGCGACCAAGGCGGCGCGCACGGGGATCGCGCCTACGACCTCGTCGATATCGCCATTTGCCGCCAGGATCCGGGCATGGCGGGCTGTTCGGATCGTCTGGCGGATCGTCGCGTCGTCGTCCTGCAGGTCCAGCCATTCGATGTCCGGTCGCGGGGTCATCACGCCGCGAACCGAACGGTCGGCGAGCCGCATGACGCGCGAGATCATCGACCGTTCCTCCGGCTCGACGATGCCCGACCGCTCGGCCTCTTCGATCATCGTCTTGATTTCTTCGTCGGTGACGCCCGCATCGCGCGGACGGCTCTGGCCGAGCAGGCGCAATCCGAAGCGCGCCGACACGTCGAGCAGGATCACGACCGGCGCGGCGCCTCTTGCCAGGATTTGCATGGGGCGCGCGACGATTGCCGCAACCTGCTCGGCGTTGCGCATGCCGATCTGCTTCGGCACCAGCTCGCCCAGCACGACCGAAAGATACGTTATGGCCACGACGACCGCGACGTAGGCCACGGGTTCGGCAATGCGGGTGGGCACGTTCTGGCTTTCGAGCCAGGCGTCGCCGCGTTCGGCGATCGTGGCGCCGCTGAAGGCGCCCGCAACGATGCCGACGAGCGTGATGCCGATCTGAACCGCCGACAGCATTCGCCCCGGCTCGCGCATGAGATCGAGTGCGATGCCTGCTCCCCGCGATCCCGCGCGCATCATCTGTTCCAGCAATGGCCGTCTGGCCGAAACCAGCGCCAGCTCCGACATCGCGAGAAGGCCATTGACGACGATCAACCCAGCGACAATAGCCAGTTCGACGGCAAGCATGTACACCCCGTGTGAAGCTGCGCACTATAGACTAAGCCAAGCGTCGAATGTCGAAGGCCGTTCGACGGTCGCAGCGCTTCGAGGTGCCGTCGGCAATACATCGCAATGGCACGCTCGTGCCGATGTGCGTCTATCTTTTTACGCGCCCGTCAGGATCTGGCCACGCTGGTTGCCGCAGTCATGCCGCCGCGACGTACTCGAAATCCAGCCAGCGATAATTGTCGGAAGCGAAACCGAAGTCGAGGATCGTCCTGAGCCGGGCGGGGGCCAGGCGCGCGCGGACCTTGTCCGCATCGTACCATTCGGCCCAGGGTGTACGATCACCGTCAGTCATCTTGGCCCATTGTTCGAAGGACGGCGATCCTGCTTTCTCCCAACGCTCCTTGGGATAGACGAGTTCGAGCCAGCGGCCGCCGAGCTTCAGCTTCTTCAGGACGTTGAGGCATTCCTGGCGGGCGATATCGAACGGCACGTGATGAACAGAGCCGCAGGCGAGGACGGCATCGAACTGGCCGTCGAGCTTGTCGAAGGAGAGATCGGGGCCGATGAGGTGCGTCGTGACCTTTAGCCCCTTCAACGCGGCGATCCGTTCGATCATCGCGAGATTGTCGGAAGCGATGTCGGCGAAGGTCCAGTGCGCACCCTGACTCGCAAAGCGCAGACCGTCCAGGCCAAGACCGGACCCTAGTTCAAGCACCCGTCGGCCATTCATGAAGTCGCGATAGAGTGGTCCAATCCAGCCGATCACGCCCGAAGCTCTATTGGCAGCCATGCCATCCCAGAACGACAGCAGCTCGGCATCGGGAAGCTTCAGGAGATCGCTGCTGTAACGCCGGCCGTCGGTGTCGTCACCGCCGGGCACTTCGCGCCACTTCTCCCGATGGGCCGCTAGTACATCCACAAATCACCTCAATCTATTCTTCATTTGGATGAAGCGGCGCCTGCCTTCAGGAACGGCGGAAGGGCGTCAGTAGTTCGGCCAACCAGTGCTTCGACGGCGGCGGAGCAGGCTCTTCGGGCGGCGGTGGCGGCGACTGATCGAACCTCACGGTTCTCATATAGGGACTGTCGCCGTCCTTGGTGTCCGACCACATGACCCACCACTGACACTTGGCGCAGACCTTGCCGAGGTCGCTGTTGGGGTCTTCGTACATGTCGCAGAGCCGGTCGTAGGCTTCCTGCAGCGAAGTATCGGCGATATTGGGCAGCCACGACGTATCGGCTTCGTGCGACTGCACCATCATCGCACAACACGGTGTGATCTGCCCGGACGGCAGGACGTAGAGCTGGATGTGGCAGTCGTTGCGCTTCTCCGGCACGAAGAAGAGGTTCCGGAACTTCAGGACGTCGTAATATTCGGCGTGGAAGTGGACGGCGTCGACGCGGGTCGACCAGAACTCGGCGAACTCTTCCAGCCGGGCGCGCGTGTCTCCGATCAGAATGCAGTTCACTTCGACGTTGATCTCGGGGATCTGCTCCTTGCGCGCCTTCAGGTAGGCAATGGTTTCCAGCACGCGCTCGAGATCGCCGCCGCGACGGATCTTGGCGTAGGCGCGCGGCTCGATATGGTCGACGCTGAAGCGGAACTCGCGAACGCCCATGGCGAGCATCTTCTCGAGCCGTTCCGGCGGCATCGACTGGCCATGGCTCAGCACATTGACGGGATGGCCGAGTTCGACGGCCTTGTGCACATGATCGAGAGCGTGCGGGTCCTGGAAGAAGTCGCCGGTGGCGGCGAAGTGGACCTTCTGACCGGCAGGAATGTCGCGCAGGCCCTTCTCGATCAGCTCCGGCGCCAGCGTCTTCGCCTTCTTGGTCGCGTTCGGACCATTGAAATGACAGAAGACGCAGCTCAGTTCGCACGTCTCGGTCGTCGCGAAGCCCGCAAAATCCAGTTCGGCACGGCGGTCGGCTTTGGGAACGAATGGCGCCGTCGTGATCTGATCGAGCTTTTCGGCCTCGATAATCCGAGGAGACTTTGGCGCAGTCGTTGAAGAACCGTCGGGCATCTTCCTATGGAAAGGCGATTTGTTTGCGAACTCGGAGTCAGACTTACGCTGGGTACAGGAACGCTCGTTCGGTCTTTTTGTCGGACACCCGAGCGGGCTGTGTCAACAACCTCCTGGGATTGTCGCATCAACCGGCCGGGGCGTCGTATTGCGCCCCGATGGGCCAAATCTGTGACATTTTCGGGGGCTCCCCGATGGGGCAAGACGCAACTGCTTCCTCACGCAGCTTCGGACTGGCCCGAGCCGTTGAAAAGATTGCGGCCGATCGTGCGGGCGGCCTCCAGAAGAGGAACCGGATCCTGCGTTTCCGATTCGAAGAGGAACTCCGACGTTGCGACCGGGGCGCCGCAATAGTCGAAGATTCCATGATCGATTTGGGTTTTCATGGCGCCGGAATAGCCATGCCGCTCGAAGGTCCCGGCGTCGGTGCCGGCGACACCGACCAGATGAACACGGAGGCGGCGAAGCCTTTTCACCACCTTGCCCTCCGGAGCGGCATCGTAGGCCCAGCCGTTGCTGAAGACGCGATCGATCCACCCCTTGAGGATGGCCGGCATAGACCACCAGTAGACCGGATAGACCAGCACCAGGTCAGTGGCGCGGTCGATCCGTCCTTGCTCGGCGATGACGTCGGCGGGAGGCGGCGTATCCTTATGATAGGCGGCGAAGTCGGCCGTGCTGAACCTGGGGTCGAAGGCTTCCGCCGTCAGGTCGGCGATCTCGAAGGAGTGCCCGGTCCCGGCCTCGGAGATGCCCTCGGCAACTTGGGTCGCGACGCTGCGGCTCAGGGATTTTGGGTCGGGATGAGCGACGACGACAAGTGCGTGCATGGCAGGCTCCTTCCAACTCGTTGCATAGAAAGGGTAATTTCTGTATACTTTTAGTAAGTTACCTTTGGTATATTGTAGTGTCAAGCACCGCGCCTAAAACTTCTACTCCGATGCCGCGTCGCCGCCTTTCGCGCGAAGAGAGGCATCGCCAACTGCTGGACGTTGCTTGGCGGCTGGTCCGGGAAGAGGGCACCGAAGCCCTGACGCTGGGACGACTTGCCGAACAGGCGGGCGTCACGAAGCCTGTGGTTTACGATCATTTCGTCACGCGCCCGGGACTGCTGGCAGCGCTCTACCGGGAGTACGACACGCGTCAGACGGCGTTGATGGACGCCGCGATCCAGGCGAGCGAACCGACACTGGGAGGGCGGGCGTCGGTCATCGCATCGTCCTGTGTCGATTGCGTGCTTCTTCAGGGCCGCGAGATTCCCGGTGTGATCGCCGCCCTCGCCAGCTCACCGGAGCTCGAGAAGATCAAGCGCGAGTGCGAAGTGGCGATCATGGAGAAATGCCGCGTCGCACTGACGCCTTTCGCAAAGAGCGGCATTATCGCGCCCGCCGGTCTTTGGGCGATGTTCGGTGCGGCCGAAGCCCTGTGCCATGCCGCCGCGACCGGCGAGATAACGGCCGAAGAGGCAAAGAACGAGCTCTTTGAAACGATCGTCGCGATGGTCGAGAGGCGTGCGTGCGACACATGACGCTCGTTGAAGGGCACCTCGGCCTTTGAAAAAATTCCGGGGCGTGATGTCGACTTTCATGATGGCCGTTCGTCGTTCCGATGCCGGCGCGATGAGGCCGGCTTGAACGAGGAGTCAGTCGATGCGTGTGATGGTGCTCGTGAAGGCGACCGAGGACAGCGAAAAGGGCTTTTCCCCCACGCCGGAGTCCCTCGCGATGCTCGAGGCGATGGGCAAATTCAACGAGGAGCTGGTCAAGGCCGGCATCATGCAGGCCGGCGAAGGCCTCAGACCCTCCTCCGAAGGCAAGCGCATTGCATTCGATGGTTCCGGCCGAACCGTCATCGACGGGCCGTTCTCTCAAACCCGCGAACTGGTCGCCGGATTCTGGCTCTGGGACGTCAAGGACATGGATGAGGCGGTCGCCTGGGTGAAGCGCTGTCCCAATCCGATGCCGGGGCCCAGCGAGATCGAAATCCGGCCTCTATACGAGATGTCTGACTTTCAGTGAGAATCCTGTACCGGACGTTCAGAGTGGCCGATATGGACGCCGATCCGGTTGTTCGGAAGGGATGGTGGGCGTAGCGGCTTCGCACGTCCGGGCGGGTTCGTTCGTCACGGCCCGGCATGTTCTCCCATGCCGTGGTTCTCGAACCATGCCACCAGGAACTCGCCCGATTCGATGATGTGCTCGGCCATGGCGCGCCGCGACTGAATCGGATCTCGCTCGGAGAGCGCATCCAGGATTGCCTGGTGGTGACGGATGTTGCGCTCCATCCGGTGTAGATCCATGCCCAGTACCGAGGTCAGCATTACGTTGCGGATGTAGCCGAGGTTGAGATCTTCGATGTGACGGCGCAGCGAGAGATTGTTGGACGCTGCATGAATGGTGGAATGGAAGGCCGCGTTGGTCTCGATCCATTCCTTGGCTGGGTTCGACAGCACGTCCGACGTACCCTTGGCGGAGCGGCGGTTGCCGCCGCGTTCGACGCTCAGCCCCTTCACGGCGCGCGCGAAGCGCAAATGCGTGTCTTTCAGCGCTTGCAGCTGGTCGTCGGTAATCCACTTCGCCGCCAGTTGGGCGGCCAACCCCTCAAGTTCTGCACGGATCTGGTACTTCTCGCGGATCTCGCGTGAAGAAGGCGTGCGGACGACCGCGCTGTGCCCACGCGCATGCGAAATAATGCCTTTGGCTTCAAGTTGCCGTAGGGCCTCGCGTATGGGCGTGCGGCTGACTTCGAATTCCTGCGCTAGCGCCTCCTGACGCAACGGCCGCCCCGGGCCGAAATCTCCGGCAACGATCTTGGAATAAATCTTCTCGGCAAGCTCATGGACGAGCTTCGCGTCAGACGCTTTGCGCATTTCAGTCCTTTGCCACAGCACCCTTCCGCCTATCGGCCCGCGCGGCCGCGGGTCAAGCGGTCAAATCCAGTTTGACATCACTTGGCGGTGGATGCAGTGTAATTATTATTGGATACACTTTTGTAGAAGTTGAATACAAATTTCGAAGAAACCAGGGAGGGGAATGTGAAGAAACTTCTCATCGCGGCACTGGTGCTCGCAGCGGCGGCATCATCGGCTTCGGCCCAGACAGGAGCCGCAGGGCCGATCAAGATCGGCGACATCAACAGCTACAGCGGCATGGCGCTGTTCACCGAGCCGTACCGCAAAGGGGCCCAACTCGCGCTCGAGCAGGTGAATGCTGCGGGCGGCGTGCTCGGCCGCCGTCTGGAAGTCGTCTATCGCGACGACGCCGTGAAGGCGGGCGACGCGGTGCGCCACGCCGAGGAACTGGTTTCGTCGGAGAAGGTGAGCGCGCTCGCCGGCGGGTTCACCTCAAGCGTCTGCCTGGCCCTTGCCGACTTCGCCCAGCAGCGCAAGGTGCCCTTCGTCTGCGGCATCGCCGTCAGCGACGCCGTGATCTGGGAAAAGGGCAATCGCTTCACATTCCGGACGGCGCAGTCCACCACGATGCAGGCCGGCATGCTGGCCGAAGCTGCTGCCAAGCTACCGGCCAAGCGCTGGGCGACGGTCGCGCCGAACTACGAGTACGGCACCTCGTTCGTCGCTGCCTTCAAGAAGCGGCTCTCGGCACTGCGGCCGGATGTGACCTGGGTCAGCGAGCAGTGGCCGGCGCTCGGCAAGATGGATCCCGGGCCGACCATCGACGCCCTGAGCGCCGCCAAGCCCGACGCCATCTTCAACGTCACCTTCGGCACGGACCTCGTCCGCTTCGTCCGCGAAGGCAACACGCGTGGCTTCTTCAAGGGCAAGGACGTGGTTAGCGCGCTCACCGGTCAGCCTGAGTATCTCGACACGCTCAAGGACGAGACACCCGAGGGTTGGGTCGTGACGGGCTATCCGTGGCAGACTTTCGGCGAGGCCGACCATATGGCCTTCCGCAAGGCCTACGAGGCGAAGTTCAAGGACTATCCGCGTTGGGGCTCGGTGCTGGGCTACACGACCTATATGGCTCTCGCGGGCGCCATCAAGGCCGCGGGCTCGACCGACGGCGAGAAGATCGCCGATGCCTTCCGCGGCCTCACCGTGCCGGGACCGCTTGGCCCGGTCACCTATCGCGCTGCCGACCATCAGGCGACCATTTCGTTCTTCGTCGGCAAGCTTGCCAAGAAGGACGGCAACGGCGTCATGACCGATTGGCGTCTGGTGCGGGGCGAGGACTACCTGCCGCCACCCGACGAGGCCGCAGCGTTGCGCCCGAAGAACTGATCCGTCGCCAACATTCCGTATCAGGGCGTTGCCATGTCCTTCCTCGATCCGTCGATCGTGTTGTCGCTGTTGCTAAACGGTCTCACCGCGGCGTCGACTTTGTTCATCGTAGCCTCGGGCCTGTCGCTGATCTTCGGCGTCACGCAGATCGTTAACTTCGCCCATGGCTCGCTCTACATGCTGGGCGCCTACATGGCGTTCACGGTGACGGGGCTGCTCCCCTCCGACCCGTTCCTGTTCTGGGTCGGCATCGCAGGCGCGGTCGCGGCGGTCGCCCTGGTCGGCGGGCTCGCGGAGATGTCGATTCTCCGCCGCCTCTACAAGGCGCCCGAGCTGCTGCAGTTGCTTGCAACCTACGGCATCGTCCTGATCATCCAGGATGCCGCCAAGTACATCTGGGGCTACGAGGACCTGATCGGTCCGCGCGTGCCGGGTCTCAGCGGTGCGGTCGACATCCTGGGCGTTCGCTTCCCGGCCTACAATCTGCTCGTCATCGCGCTGGGCCCGGCAATCCTGGGGCTGCTCTGGCTCGCCTTCCACAAGACCCGCTGGGGCGTGCTGGTACGTGCCGGCACCGAAGACCGCGAGATGCTGGGCGCGCTCGGTGTCAATCAGAAGTGGTTGTTCACCTCGGTCTTCATGCTGGGCAGCGGGCTCGCCGCCCTGGGCGGCGCTGTGCAGCTGCCGCGCGACGCAGCCAACCTCGGCATGGATTTCAGCATTCTTACCGAGGCCTTCGTGGTCGTCGTTGTGGGTGGCCTCGGCAGCGTCGTCGGCGCCTTCTTCGCCGCCCTGCTGATCGGCATCCTCCAGTCCTTCGGCACGCTGCTTCTGCCGAAGTTCACGCTGGTCCTGATCTTTCTGATCATGACGCTTGTGCTGCTGGTGCGTCCCTATGGGCTCGCCGGTCGGCTACAAGTCCAGGTTCGCGAGCAGGGGCCCTCGTCGGAGCATTTCCTGCGGCCGGGCGGCGCCAACGAGCGCTGGCTGTGGATGGTCGTGATCGCCTCGATCCTGCTGATCCCCTTCCTGCGCATCGATTACACGGTTTCCGTCGTGATCGAGATGCTGATCTTCGTCCTGTTCGCGGTGAGTCTGCATTTCCTGGTCGGTGCCGGCGGCATCCTGAGCTTCGGGCATGCCGCCTATTTCGGTCTCGGCGCTTACTTCACGGCGCTCGGCATCAAATACTTCCAGGTACCGATGGTGGTGGCGCTGGTCGGCGCGCCACTGGCGGCGGCGGCGGGCGCCGTGCTGTTCGGCTGGTTGTGCATCAGGCTGAACGGAGTCTATCGCGCCATGCTGACCCTGGCGCTGGCGCAGATCCTCTGGTCGATCGCGTGGCAATGGACGGACGTGACCGGCGGAGACAACGGCATCCTCAAGGTCTGGCCCGACGAGTGGCTGCGCGACAGGGGCGTCTATCTCTACCTGGTTCTGGCCATCGTGGTCGCGGGCGTGGTCGCCATCCGGCGGCTGACCTTCTCGCCGCTGGGCTACGCGCTGCGTGCCGGTCGTGATGCACCGCTGCGGGCGGCCGCCATCGGCATCGACGTGCGGCGTGTGCAATGGGCGGCCTTCGTTGCGGCCGGCTCGCTCGCCGGAGTCGCAGGATCGCTCTTCGCCTTCTTCAAAGGCAGCGTCTTCCCCGACAGCCTTTCGATTCCACTGTCGGTCGACGGCCTGCTGATGATCATCCTGGGCGGCATCAACACCATGGTCGGCCCGATCGTCGGCGCCGTGGGCTACCACGCGCTGCTGACGGAACTGCAGCGTGCGACCGAATACTGGCGATCGATCCTGGGGCTGGTCGTCATCCTGCTGGTGATCCTGTTCCCCAACGGCATCGGCGGCTCGTTCGAGAAGCTGCGCGGCTGGTCTCTCAAGCGTGCGCCCAAGGCGACACAGGAGGTGCTGTGATGGCGACGCCGATCCTCAGCGTGAACGGCCTGCGCAAGGCCTATGGCGGCGTCGTCGCCGTCGACGGTGTGTCGTTCGAGCTCGAGCAGGGCCACATGCTGGCCATCATCGGTCCCAACGGGGCGGGCAAGTCGACCTGCTTCAACATGCTGGGGGGCCAGATCCGTCCCGACTCGGGCAGCATCGCGATGGGCGGCCACGAGGTCAGCCGGAAGTCGCCGCAGGACATCTGGCGGCTGGGCACGGCCCGGACGTTCCAGATCACGGCGACCTTCGTGTCCATGACGGTGCGGGAGAACGTGCAGATGGTGCTGCTGGCGCGCGACCGCCGCCTGGCGCGCTTCTGGAGTCCCGCATCGTCCTATGCGCCGGAAGAAGCCGACCGGCTCCTGAACCTGGTCGGGATGCGCGGCCAGTCCGAGCGCGTTTGCGGCACGCTTGCCTACGGCGACCTCAAGCGGGTGGAGCTGGCCATGGCGCTGGCCAGCGGGCCCAAGATCCTGCTGATGGACGAGCCCACCGCCGGCATGGCGCCGCTGGAGCGGCTTGCCCTGATGGACCTCGTCCGCTCGCTGGTGAGCCGCGAGGGCCTGAGCGTGCTGTTTACCGAGCACGACATGGATGTCGTGTTCGGCCATGCCGATCACATCGTTGTCCTCAACCGGGGGCGCATCATTGCCAGCGGCGGTGCCGAGGAGATCCGGGCCAACAGCGCGGTGCAGGACGTCTATCTCGGCGGTGGCACGATGTATGGAGCCCATTGATGCTGAATGTCACAAACATCGAGAGCTACTACGGCGCGGCGAAGATCCTCTACGGCGTGTCGCTGCACGCCGCGGCGGGCGAGGTGGTCGCGCTGCTGGGCCGCAATGGCGCCGGCAAGTCGACCCTGATGAAGTCGATCATCGGCCTCGTCGTGCCGAAGGCCGGCTCCGTGTCGCTGCGCGACCAGGACATCACCGGCCTGCCGCCGTTCGCGATCGCCCGCCAGGGGATCGGCTATGTGCCGGAGGAGCGCCGTGTTTTTACGAGCCTCACCATACTCGAGAACCTGGAAGCAGGGCGGCAGGACCGTCCGGCATCGGGCCTCGCACCGTGGACACCGGAGCGCCTGTTTGCGCTGTTTCCGAATCTCGCGGGCATGCGCACGCGGCGCGGCGGCCAGATCAGCGGCGGCGAGCAACAGATGCTCACCATCGCGCGCACCCTGATGGGTAATCCGTCGGTCATCCTGCTCGACGAGCCGTCGGAGGGCCTGGCCCCCAAGATCGTCGAGCAGGTCGCCGACGCGATCCGCGAACTGAAGGCCGCCGGGCTCACCGTCCTGCTGTCCGAGCAGAACATGCACTTTGCGGCACTGATCTCCGACCGAGCCTACGTCATCGAGAAGGGCCAGATCCGCTACAGCGGATCGATGGAGGACCTCAAGGCCAACGAAGACGTGCGTAAAGCTTATCTTGCAGTGTGAGGCATTAGCGTGGATTTTCAGACGGCGAGCCAGCGCGGCAAGCTGGTGATCAGCAACATCGGCCTGCTGTTGTCGGGCGACTTGAAGCAGCCGATCCTCGACGCCGACACGATCGTCGCCGTCGACGGCCGCATCGCCGCGGTGGGCAAGGCGAAGGATGTCGACACGGAAGGCGCTACCGTCACCGTGGATGCGCGCGGCTCGGCGCTCGCGCCGGGCCTGATCGACAGCCATGTCCATCCCGTGTTCGGTGACTGGACGCCGCGCCAGAACCAGATCGGCTGGATCGAGTCGTTCATGAACGGCGGCGTCACCAGCATGATCTCGGCGGGCGAAGTGCATCTGCCGGGCCGCCCCAAGGACATCGTCGGCCTGAAGGCCCTCGCCATCACCGCGCAGCGCGCCTTCGCGAACTTTCGTCCCGGCGGGGTAAAGGTGATCGCCGGCGCGCCCGTGGTGGAGACGGGCATGACCGAGGCCGACTTCGCCGAACTGGCGCAAGCCGGCGTCGGCCTGCTGGGCGAGATCGGACTCGGCTCGGTCAAGACGGGTCCCGAGGCACGCCAGATGGTCGCCTGGGCGCGCAAGCACGGCATCCGTTCGACCATCCATACCGGCGGGCCCTCGACTCCCGGATCCAGCTACATCGACAAGGATGTGGTGCTCGAAGCCGATGCCGACATCATCGGCCACATCAACGGCGGACATACCGCGCTGCCGCTCGATCAGATCCGCTGTCTGTGCGAGCGCTGCCATCGCGGCATCGAGATCGTCCACAACGGCAACGAGCTTGCCGGGCTGACGGCATTGCGCTTCGCCAAGGAACTGGGCCAGCTCGAACGGGTGATCCTGGGCACGGATAGCCCGGCCGGTTCGGGTGTTCAGCCGACCGGCATGCTGCGGCTGATCGCGTTGCTGTCGTCGGTCGGCGACACGCCGGCCGAGCTGGCCTTCTGCTTTGCCACCGGCAACACCGCGCGCCTGCATGCGCTCGACTGCGGCCTGATCGCGGTCGGCAAGGCAGCCGACTTCGTCCTGATGGATACCGCGCAGCATTCGAGCGGCAAGGGCCTTCTCGACAGCGTGCAGAAGGGCGACTTGCCCGGTGTCGGCATGGTGATCATCGACGGCATCGTGAGGTGCGGGCGTTCGCGCAACACACCGCCTCCGACGAGGCTGCCGGAAATCGTGCATTCGTAAAACCTCGCAGAAAAGGAGAGAAGGCTATGACGGTTACAAAGGAAGCGAAGGCGGGAACTCACAACGCGCCGGAGTTCAAGCATCCCAGCGAGATGGAATGGGAGATGGGGCGCTTCAAGAACGTCACGAAGTTCCTGTTTCATCCGACACCCGAGCGCCCGACCGTGCCGAACGCGGGCTTCCTGCGCTATGAGCCGGGCGCAGGCTTCCCCTTCCACAAGCACGACTTTGCGCAGATCTGGTACATCATCGACGGCGAATTCCAGATGGGCGAGAAGAAGTACGGGCCCGGTACGCTCGTCTACATGGAAGATCCCCACTACGAGAATGATATGCGGACCGAGACCGGCGGCACGGTGCTGTTTGTTCAGTACCCCGGCCCGACGACCGGCGGCCGTCCGATCTATGATGGCCGCATGAACCTCAAGGTCGCGCCGCCGCCAGAAGAGCTCGATCTCGAGCACTGACCTGCAAGCCTGGGTGGCCTGCGCCGGCACGTTCACCCGGGAGCTGCTTGATTTCCGCTTCCGCCGCCAGCTCGAAGTAGTGTGCGGCGCGGTGGAGCAGGAGCCTCTGGCGCTTTTTGTCCGTCCATCGGGAAGGCCATCGTCGATCTCGACGATGGCCTCGAGGAACGGATCGGGCGCTGAAGCCGGAGCGCCAAAAGAGCAAGCTACCCTCGACCGAGGGGCGGCGCGGCACCGAACGGCTTTCACCCTATCCTCAGCGCACCAGCAAGCCTCCTACCGGCTCATGCGGGACTGGCACGGGCCGACGTTCAGGTGCGCAACGCCGGCTTGCGATCGGTTGGCGCCGCGATCGAGGTCGGGACGAGAGAGCCGGGGTCCATAGCGAATGACCGCATCGACCGCCCATGCGGCGGCCAAGTCCGAAACTTGCCAGAAGTTAGTGGATTTGCATGTGGTTGGCGGACCCGGCGAGATTCGAACTCACGACCTCTGCCTTCGGAGGGCCATCGGGCCTCATTTCCCAGAGGCTCAAGTGCCGATCACAAAGGCATTTTGAGGTTCCCGAGGGCGCGCTGTCAACGATCACTGTGACCGATTGTGACAAGCTGTGACACGCGTCACGACTGAGTGTCACGACCGTAAGTTGGCGTCCGGGCAAAAAAAGAGGCCAGCCGGAGAGGGCTGACCCATTTTCGAGCGAGCCCAGTCTACAGGGCTTCCGTCTGCAGAGTCTGGCCGTGGTTGACAGGCTCCAGTGGTACTTCGCACGGAGTGTTGAGCTGCGACACCCCCTCATGCTGGTGCATCCGATGAAACCCGCATTTGTTACGTGCTTCGATCATCTTACGGGCATGCTCCTGTCGTTCCTTACGAAGATCTTCTAGGGCGTCGTCAAATTCTCCCTGTTCCGCAGCCTTCTGAATCTCCTTCAGGAAAGCAGTCACCTTCTCGGCGGTCGAACTTCCCTCCAAATTGAGCAACCCGATATTTGGCCCGAATGGCCTGCTCGAGCCCCAGTATGCGCGGCCTAGCACTCTAATGCTGGTTGGCCCGGTCACAAAGACATCGACCTGCGCTCCAGCTTCCGCGTTACCACACGCATAGTGTCCCGCGATGCTAAGAGCGCAAGTGGAGGAACCACCAATCTCATCCCTGTTGGACATCACTCAGGCTCCAAGGTGTTACGCCCATTTTCGTTCGCAAACATTCCGAATTATAGCCTGTGCACCTGAGTTTGGCGAAAGTCTGCTTGCGCGGGTTGGAGAGGTAGAGCCTAATTCCCCTGCGGATTGTTTTAAACTTGAGTGTCCATGGTCCAGAGAACTACACCTTTTCGCATCCCGTTTCCTCGGCGCTTCCTACTTCGCGTCCACCGCGACCTGTTTAAAATTGATCGCTGCGTCTATGGATGGTCGAATGACCTTGCCGCCCTCACGTTGTTTGAGAAGATGGTCTTAGTTAGCGAGGATCGTCGGTTCTTCCGACACAATGGGGTCGATATTATTTCGGTCATCCGTGAACTTCTTAAGGCTGCAACCTTTCGCAAACATGGCGGCGCGAGCACGATTGATATGCAGTTCGTGCGAATGGCTACGGGCTACTACGAGCGTACCCTGCGACGGAAGAGCTACGAGATGTTACTCGCCGTCCTAATCCAATTCCGATATTCCAAAATCGAGATACTGCGATCTTATCTAAATCGCGCATTTTTCGGCTCACATCTAAACGGAGCAGAAAATGCTAGCTACTTTATCTTTCAGAAATATTCCGGAATGCTTGCCGCCACAGAGGCCGCACAACTCGCCTCTATGCTGGTCTATCCTCGCCCTAGAATTCCCAATTCGGGATGGCAAGAAAATATACAACGCCGATCAAGGTTTATTGAAACGATGCTGCCCCGGTTTGAAAAGCGCTTTGAAAAGCTCCCAGGTTGGGAAACTATCTAATGTCCGGGAGTTAAAAGCCGGGGGGCGATATAGACTTTCTTTCTTGTTCGCTATTTCGTTCAGAGTTGCCTTGTTGAATTTGACGATCCGGCCGTGGAGGACGTTCAAGGCGCGAGACAGCCGCCCAAACTCTTGAGGCGAAAGCAACACGCCAGTTAGTTTTGCCGAGGCACAGCGAGTCAGCTGCCCGTCAAGCTCAACAAATTTGCGTTGGATGTCATTCTCAAGTCGTGCGCTCAACTCATATGTGAGCTGTTGGGTTAACCTCGCGTAGTGAGTGGAGAGCTTCTCGTTCCAAACCAGCGTTGCTTCATCGTATTCGCTGAGGCGCTTCTTTATCCTTTCATCGTCCCCACTTCGAATACTGCTCAACAGCCGAAACATCCTATGTTGACGCTTGCCCGCCAATTCCGACACGTCGTCGAAGGTTTTCTGAAGGGTCTTGTACTGATCTTCTGCCTCGATGATGCGCCGTTGGACGAGCCAGTTATGGTGCTGCCATGCGTGCACGACCTTGCTTCCCACAACACCAGTAAGAATGAATGTGAGGAGTATGGTGGCGATAGTAGCGATCATATCTTTATTCACCTAAATCGACTGGCGGAGATTGCAAGGCATATTCGCGACTCAACCAGACTACTCGGATCCCCAACGAGTCAAGTTGACATGCCAAGTATCCTCAACCCGCAGGTGGGGCACGGCTGTACTCGCGGCACCCGTCACACCCTCATCCGGACCGTGCGCCGCCTCTCGGGTCAACCCTATCGCCGGCGCGCACGCTAGCAATCCACTTGGCCTTTGTCGCGAGCGAGTGGCCGTGCCCAAAGGGTCTTTCCATAGCGGGCGGTGGTAACCGAGGTGTCTACGTGGCCCACAAGCTGTTTACTCGCCACTTTCGTGGTTCCACCCTGTTGTGCCATTGGCGAACGTGTGTCGGAAGCTAAGTCAGTATACCGCCCACTTACGGGTCATTGGAGGGGAGCGAAGCGCCTCCCCAACGCTCAGTCGTGACGCCCAGTCGCGGCTTACAGCCGTGCCGCGACCGTCTCGGCTCTGAGGTGGGTGTAGCGCATCAGCATGCGCACATCCTTGTGACCGCTGATTAGTGCTACCTCGGGCACGCTCAGGCCCCTCTCGAAGAAGCGGCTAATCGCTTCATGACGAAGATCGTGGAAGCGGAAATCAGGCATGCCTGCCCATGCCCGGACCCGTTCCCAGGCAAGCATAACGGCATTGGCAGTAACTGGGAAAATCGCTCCCTGTCTGTTGCCGTCCAAGCTGTTGAGCGTGACCAGCGCGTCCCCTGAGAGCGGTATGGTCCTTGGCGTGTCGGTCTTGGTTTCTGGGATCAGCAAGGTTCGGCTTGCCTCATTGAGGTGGTCCCACTCGCACTTGACCAACTCGCCACGCCGCATGCCTGTCTGGAGGGCGAACCGGATCAAGGCTCGCATCAAGGGGCTGCGAAGCCTCTCGATGGCGGAATCCACTCTTTCGGCCTCGGCAGGGCTCAAGCGCCGATTACGAGGCTTGCCATTCGCTGGCGGCTTCAGCTCGGCTACGGGATTTGAAGCCAACGGGAGCGCCCATTCCTGACGCGCTAGCCGGAACATATGTCGGAAGAGTGCCATTTCCTTTCGCACCGTTGCAGAGGCGACCTCGGTCAGGCGCTGGTCACGATAGGCAGCGAACTTGTCGGGCGTGGCCGCGACCAGCGACAGGCGCGCCAAGCTGGTCCGGCGGAGGCACTTGATGCGGGCGGTTTCGTAGGCTGCCCCGCGCTTGAGGACCGTCACCGTCCTCAAATACCGCTCCAGAAGGTCATCGACCGTCAGGGTGCGAACCGGGCGGGGGTCGACCAGCGCTTCGCCTCGGTCCATTCCTGCTTCAACCATGCGCGCCCATGCGCGGGCATCGGCCTGCAGAACAAATGTTCTAGAGAGGGCAGGCTGTCCCTGCCGCCTGACCTGTACCTGCCACTTGCCTTTACGTTTACGGAGAGTCGCCATCGATCCAGTCCCACTGTGACACCAGTGTGACCGGCCCCTGTTTCCGGTGGCCTCGACCCCCATAAAACGATGGCGGACCCGGCGAGATTCGAACTCACGACCTCTGCCTTCGGAGGGATTATCGCTGGCTCCGCCAATAAGCGCCAGGAGCCGCCAATGACCGCCTATCTCCCTGTAATCACTAAAGAATTTGATTTATACTCCCGCCAAAGGTATCCTTCTTCCCGCCACGATTTTCGCCCTCGTGCTTACGTGGTGCTTACGCGAGAGAACGCGGTGGTGTCGGAGGAAGCCCATGCCTAAGCTCACAAAAAGGGTCGTCGACGCCGCGGAAAGCCGCCCGAAAGATTACGTGATCTGGGACGATGAGCTCCCCGGCTTTGGCCTTCGCGTCTTCACGTCCGGCAAGCGCAGCTATGTCATTCAGTATCGTTTGGGCAAGCGGTCGCGTCGGTTCACTATAGGTCTCCACGGCGTGTGGACGCCCGAGCGCGCACGTCAGGAAGCGAAGGTCCAGTTGGGCAGGATCGCGCAGGGCGAAGATCCTGCCGAAGAAAAGCAACTCGACAACAAGGCGATCACCGTCAAGGAGCTCTGCGATCTCTATGTCGCCGATCTGAAGGCCGGACTCATCCTGGGCAAGGGTGGTCGCCCAAAAAAGGCGAGCACCATTCTCTCCGACACGGGACGCATCGAACGCCATCTCGTGCCCTTGCTCGGCACTCGCAGGGTGAAGGATCTCGTGAAAGCCGACATCACAAAGGCCCTGAAAGACATCATGGCCGGGAAGACGCGCTGCAGTGTGAAGACGAAGAAGCTGCGCGGCCGGGCCATCGTGCGTGGCGGTGCGGGAACGGCCACCCGGACCATCGGGCTGCTTGGCGGCATCCTCACTTACGCGGTCGAGGCCGGCATCATCGATATCAATCCGGCCCATGGCGTCCGACGGCCGAAAGACAATGTGAGGGGGCGGAGACTGACCGAAGCCGAGTACCGCGTCCTCGGTGAAATCCTGACAACGGCGGCCGAGAACGAGAAGTATCACCTGTCGGTGGAGATCATCCGGCAGCTCGCGCTCACCGGCTGCCGACGGACCGAGATGGTTACGCTGGCCTGGTCAGAAGCGGACACGGACTCAAGCTGCCTGCGGCTGATCGACAGCAAGGAAGGAAGCTCGATCCGACCGATCGGCCTGCCAGTCGTGGAATATCTGGAGAAGAGCCGGAAAGAGCGGAGCGGGACCTACGTCTTTCCGGGTCAGGGCGAGGACAATGCGTTCGGCAGTTTCCCGAACCATTGGGAGCAGATCTTCGCGGACACGCCGCTCGCCGACATCACGCCTCACGTCCTGCGGCACAGCTTTGCCAGCATCGCCAACGATCTCGGTTTCACCGAGGTCACCATCGCTGCGTTGGTCGGTCACTCAAAGGGATCCGTTACGAGCAACTACATCCACACCCTCGACACCGCCCTGATCATGGCCGCCGACACCATCTCCGGCTACATTCAGGGCCTGCTCGATGGCATCGAATTCAAGCAGACCGCCTACGCGCTGGACCGCGACTCGCGGAAGGCCGCCCTTGCACGGTTCCTGCAGAAGGCGGCCGCTCCCGAACAGGACACCGCAGAAGTCGAGGAACAACGTCTTGCCGCTTAACCACGAGGATGGGGTTTCAGTTATTGCAGTTGGAGCGGAGACCGCCTATATTGGCTGGCTAGGAGATACGATCATGGCCAGCCAAGTCGTCCAGTTCGCCGGTCTCTCCGATCGAGACCGCAAGAAGGTCGCGCCTCTGTCGAAACTTGCAGAGGGCGATCACATCGAGCTGCGTGTCCGGCGACGCGATGGACAGGAACAAACGCTGTCGCTGCCGCCGGCTGCCCTCAGCGCCGTCGAGACACTGTTGTCGCGCCTACTCAGCGGCGAGCGCGTGGCCGTGCTCACCGAAGATCAGGAGCTGAGCCCGACCGACGCATCGGCGATCCTCGGCATTTCGCGCCCGCTGGTCGTTCATCGGATGGACATCGGCGACCTGCCGTTCCGCTATGTCGGAAAGCATCGCCGAGCATCGCTGAAGGACGTGTTAGCGTTGAAGGCGAAGCTGGACGCTCGCCAAAAAGCGATGGACGCGTTGGCCGAGGATACAGAGGATCTCATCGTCAACCATGGCCTCTAGACCGCCTGTCGCGGTCTATGATGCCTGCGTCCTCTATCCCTTCCATCTGCGCAATCTGCTGATCCAGTGCGCGTTCGACGGCTTGGTCGCCGCGCGCTGGACGGACGATATTCACGCCGAATGGATACGCAATCTGGCCGCCAATTCTCCGAACACATCCATCGCCAGGCTCGAAGCTACGCGCGATAAGATGAAGGCTGCCCTGCCAGATGCCGATGTCGCTGACTACCAGGCCCTGATCCCGAACCTTTCTCTGCCCGATCCCGACGACAGGCATGTCATGGCCGCCGCGATCACCGGGGGCGCCGAAGCGATCGTGACCTGGAACCTGAAGGATTTCCCCGCCTCGCACATCGGATCCCACGGGATTTCTTGCGTCTCACCCGACGCCTTTCTCGTGAGCCTGCACGTCGCTTTTCCCAAAGCGCTGATCAGCAGCGTCGCCCGGGCCCGACAGAACCTGCGACGGACCACGCCGTCCGTCGAAGAATTCATCGAGGCGCTCGAACGCCAGAACCTCACTGAATTTGCATCCATCCTTCGCCACCGCCGGACGCAGCTGGCCTGATCACCAGTGGCCGCCAGCTCGGCGATGGCAGCCGCATCCCACGCGCCAACGGAATCGATCTTGACTCTCTCGCCTGAAAATCAGAACAAATAGAGAACATGCTAAACCCGCGCCCGGAGGTCAAGAACGAGATTGCGGCCAGAGCCCGCCCTAGAGTCACTGCGCGCACAGATCGAGAAGATCGAAGGCAGAAGCCGGCGCGTGAAATCGGTGCTTCCATTCGGAATCGCCGACGTGGACTCGCGACTCCCCGGCGAGGGACTGGCGCTGGGAGCCCTGCACGAGATCGCCGGCGGCGGTAACGGCGCAATCGACGGCGCGGCCGCCGCGCTCTTTGCAGCGGGTATTGCCGCGCGCACCAAGGGCAAGGTTCTTTGGTGCATCACACGTCCCGACCTCTTCGCCCCGGCGCTGGCCCAGGCCGGTCTTCCGCCGGACCGCGTGATCTATGTGGAGGCCGGGGACGAAAAGACCGTCCTGGCCTGCGTCGAAGAAGGCCTGCGCCATGGGGGCCTCGGCGCCGTAGTCGCCGAGATCGGTCGCCTCTCCATGACCGCCTCACGCCGCCTCCAGCTTGCCGCCGAGGGCACAGGCGCGATCGGCCTCGCGCTCCGACGCTGGCGACGACAGACGGAGGCGACGGACTTCGGCCAGCCGACCGCCGCCATGACCCGTTGGCGGATCTCGGCCCTGCCTTCATCCGCCTTGCCCGTTCCGGGGGTCGGCCGGCATCGCTGGCTTGTTGAGTTGATCCGCGCCCGCGCGGGTGAGAGTGCTGATTTCGAACTGGAGGCCTGCGATGACACGGGTCGTCTCGCTCTTCCTGCCGAACTGGTCCACCGACCGGCTACGGCGGAAGGCTGGCGACGCGGCGCCTCCGCCTGAGGCCCCGCTCGTCCTGATAGGCCGCGAAGGGAACAGGCGGGTGGTGCTGGCGGCGGACGCCGCCGCGCAAGCCGCAGGTCTCCGTACCGGCATGCCCGTCGCGAAGGCGCAAGTCCTAGCGCCTGGCCTTGTCGTGCAGGATGCCGATCCGTCGGCGGACGCAGAGGCGCTCGATCGCCTCGCGGTATGGCTCCTGCGCTTCGCGCCCGTCGTCGCGCCTGACGCGCCGGATGGAGTGGTCATCGACTCGACTGGCGCCGATCACCTCCACGGCGGCGAGGCGGCAATGCTGGAGGGCTTGCTCGGGCGGCTCGCCATGTCTGGGCTCACCGCCCGCGCGGCGATCGCCGACACCTGGGGGGCCGCGCACGCGCTGGCTCGATACGCAGCGCGTCCAACCATGATTGCGCCGACAGGCCACGGCGGATCGATCCTCGTCTCGTTGCCGCTGGCTGCTCTGCGGATCAGCCCGGCGATCGTTGAAGGCCTTCGAACCCTCGGCTTCCAGTGCATCGGCGATTTGCTGGCGCAGCCCCACGCACCGCTCATGCTGCGGTTTGGGCCGGAAATCGGTCGCCGAATCGACCATGCGCTCGGCGACCTGGCAGAGCCGATCGCGCCGATCCGCCCGGCCGAACTCCTTGAGGTCCGCCGTGCCTTCGCAGAGCCGATCGGCGCAGCCGAGACCATCGCGCGTTACATCGGCAAGCTGGTCGTCCAGCTCTGCGCCCTGCTCGAAGAGCGCGGCCTCGGCGCGCGCCGCCTTGATCTCATATGCCAGCGCGTCGACAACCGGGCCCAGGCGGTTCGCGTCGGAATGGCCACGCCGGTTCGCGATGTCAGGCGGCTGACGCGCCTCCTCTGCGACAAGATTGAGACCATTTCCCCCGGCTTCGGCATCGAGGTGATGACGCTCTGCGCCACCGACGCCGAGCCGCTCGAGCGCAAGCAGACTGTCAGTTCGCTCGTCGAGGAAGCCACGCCGGACGTTTCAGACCTGATCGACACGCTCATGAACCGTGTCGGCGAGCGTGCGATCTACCGCCTTGCGCCGGTCGCGAGCGACGTGCCCGAGCGATCGGTCTGCCGCATCCCCGCGATGGCGGCCGATACGGGGGCGAGCTGGCCTGACCATTGGCCGCGGCCGTCACGCCTCCTGGCTCAGCCGGAGCCGGTCGAGACGGTCGCGCTCTTGCCCGACCACCCGCCAGTGTCCTTCACCTGGCAGGGCGTGCGGCGGCGCGTGAAGCGCGCCGACGGCCCGGAACGCGTGTTCGGCGAATGGTGGAAGCGCGACGCCGAGCTGGCGGCGGTCAGGGATTATTTCCGGGTCGAGGACGAGGCCGGCGAGCGCTACTGGCTGTATCGGGCGGGCGACGGCGAGGATGTCGCTACCGGCTCCCATCGTTGGTTCCTCCATGGGGTGTTCGGATGACCGCGCCCCGCTACGCTGAACTTCAGGTCACCTCCCATTTCAGCTTCCTGCGGGGCGCGTCCTCCTGCGAGGAGCTGTTCTCCCAAGCCGCGCTGGCGGGCATCGAGGCGCTCGCAGTCGTCGATCGGAATTCGCTGGCCGGGATCGTTCGCGCCCACGAGGCCGCCAAGACAACCGGCGTTCGCCTGATCGTCGGTTGCCGCCTCGACCTGGTCGACGGCACCTCCGTCCTCGTCTACCCGACCGACCGGCCGGCCTATTCGCGCCTTTGCCGATTGCTGTCGCTCGGCAAGCAGCGCGCCGGCAAGGCCAAGTGCCATCTCAAATGGCTGGATCTCATAGCCTACGGCGAGGGCCTCATTGCCGTCCTCGTCCCCGACCAGGCCGACGAGGAGTGCGCGCTCCGCCTGCGCCGCCTGCGCGATGCTTTCGGCGACCGCGCCTATCTGGCGCTGACGCTGCGTCGTCGACCGAACGACCAACTCAGGCTCCACGAGCTGTCGAACCTCGCCACGCAGATGCGCGTGCCGACCGTGGTGACGAACGATGTGCTCTTTCACGATCCCGGCCGACGCATCCTGCAGGACGTCGTGACCTGCATCCGCCACAACGTAACGATCGACGCTCTGGGCGATCGTCGTGAGCGTCATGCCGATCGGTACATCAAGCCGCCCGAGGAGATGCACCGGCTGTTCGCGCGTTATCCTGAAGCCCTCGCAAGGGTCTTGCAGATCGCGGACCGTTGCCGCTTCAACCTCGACGAGCTGGCCTACCAATATCCGGAGGAGCGCGACGATCCGGCGCTGACGCCGCAGGATACGCTGGCCAAGCTCACCTGGGAAGGCGCAACTCAACGCTATCCGGAAGGCGTGCCAGAGAGCGTGATCGCCGCGCTGCGGCACGAATTGCGACTGATCGAAAAGCTCGGCTATGCGCCGTACTTTCTGACCGTCAACTCGATCGTTCGCTTTGCCCGCTCGAACGATATCCTTTGCCAGGGGCGCGGCTCCGCCGCCAACTCAGCGGTCTGCTACGTCCTGGGTATCACCTCGATAGACCCAGAGCGCAACGACCTCCTGTTCGAGCGCTTCGTCTCGGAGGAGCGGCGCGAGCCACCGGACATCGATGTGGATTTCGAGCATGAGCGGCGCGAGATGGTCATGCAGTGGGTGTTTGACACCTACGGCCGCGACCACGCCGCCCTCTGCTCGACAGTCATCCGCTATCGCACCAAGGGCGCGCTGCGCGACGTCGGCAAGGCGCTCGGCCTTCCGGAAGACCTTGTCGGGACGCTGTCCTCGCAGGTCTGGGCGTGGTCCGAAGAAGGGGTTGAGCAGCGCCATGTCGAGGAGCTGAACCTAAACCTCGCAGACCGTCGGCTCCGCCTGACGCTCGAGCTTGCGCGCCAGCTCATGGGCGCGCCCCGCCATCTCAGCCAGCACCCCGGCGGCTTCGTCCTGACCCACGATCGGCTTGATGACCTCGTCCCGATCGAACCCGCCGCGATGAAGGATCGGCAGGTCATCGAATGGGACAAGGACGATATTGACGCGCTGAAGTTCATGAAGGTCGACGTGCTGGCGCTCGGCATGCTGACCTGCATGAAGAAGGGCCTCGACCTGCTGGCCGAACACAAGGGCGCCAATCTCGACCTGGCTTCGATCCCGGCAGAGGATCCGCGAACCTACGCGATGATCAGGCGCGCGGACACGCTCGGGACGTTCCAGATCGAGAGCCGTGCGCAGATGTCGATGCTGCCGCGGCTGAAGCCGCGCACCTATTACGACCTCGTCGTTCAGGTCGCGATCGTCAGACCCGGTCCGATCCAGGGCGACATGGTGCATCCTTATCTGCGCCGCCGCGAGGGCATCGAGCCCGTCCACTATCCGAAGCCCGAGCTGGAGAAGGTGCTCGGCAAAACCCTCGGCGTCCCGCTCTTTCAGGAACAGGCCATGCGGGTTGCGATAGAATGCGCCGGCTTTACGCCGGGCGAAGCCGATATGCTGCGCAAATCCATGGCGACCTTCAAGTTCACCGGCGGCGTGTCGTCGTTCAAGGCGAAGTTGATCGATGGGATGGCCGCAAACGGATACGAGCGGGAGTTCGCCGAGCAGACCTTCAAGCAACTGGAGGGCTTCGGCTCATACGGATTTCCGGAAAGTCACGCAGCCTCCTTTGCGCTTATCGCCTATGCCAGCGCCTGGCTGAAATGCTGGCATCCCGACGTCTTCTGCGCGGCCTTGCTCAATTCGCAGCCCATGGGCTTCTACGCACCCGCCCAGATCGTCCGGGACGCGATTGAGCACGGTGTCGATGTTCGGCCGGTCTGCGCCAATGCCTCTCGCTGGGACTGCACTCTCGAGCCCACCTCGGACGAAAGCCGCTTTGCCGTCCGTCTCGGCTTGAGGATGGTCAAGGGTCTCGCTAATGCCCACGCCGCCGCGATCGTCGCGGCGCGCGCCGACCAACCCTACGCGTCGATCGACGATCTATGGCGGCGAGCCGGCGGGCCATCGGCCGCACTCGTCCAGCTCGCCGAGGCCGACGCGTTCCGCCCGGCGCTTGGGCTCGCCCGTCGCGAGGCCCTCTGGGCGATCAAGGCCCTGCGCGACGAGCCCTTGCCGCTGTTCGCAGCGGCTTCCGCCCGCGAGGCTGGCGTAGTCCCCGAGATTAACGAGCCCGCAATAGCGTTGAGGCCGATGACAGCGGGCGGCGAAGTCGTCGAGGACTACGGCCATGTCGGCCTGACGCTGCGCACGCATCCGCTCAGCTTCTTGCGAGAGAATCTCCGGCGCCGCCGCATCGTCACCTGTGCCGACGCCATGGCCGCGCGCGATGGCCGATGGCTCGAAGCGGCCGGCATCGTTCTTGTCCGCCAACGGCCCGGCAGCGCCAAGGGCGTCATGTTCATCACGCTGGAGGACGAGACCGGTATCGCCAATCTCGTCGTATGGGCGAAGGTGTTCGAGGCGAACAGGCGCGCCATACTGTCGGCCAGCATGATCGCCGTGCGCGGCCGAGTGCAGCGGGAGGGAGAAGTCGTTCACCTTGTCGCACAGCGTATCACCGACCTCTCGGGCGAGTTGGCCAGCGTGGGCGACAGAGACCTGGCGTTTCCACTCTCCCATGGCCGCGGCGATCAAGTCCGGCACGGCGGCTCCGGTCCCGATCCGCGCGAGGCGCCGCCCAGAGGATTCGGTGGGCGTGACATCTATATACGGGACCTGCACATCGATACTATTAAGGTGAAAGCGCGGAATTTTCACTGATCCGCCTCCCTGGGGGGACATGAAGCAAACTGTCGACGCGGACCTAGTAAAGCCAGTCATTACTGCTGCAACGGCGACGCCGCCTTTGCTTACAGAAGCCGTCTCGATCGACGCAGCGTGCGTCGGCGACCGTTGGGTCGTGCAGGACGAACTGACGCTTTCAAAGCTCATCGCAATTATCGCGATGGGACAGGCAGCGTATGCCGCCTACGTTTTGCGGGAGCTTCTTCCGGTCGCTCCGGCCTTTTCCGATGAGGACCTTCGCAACGAAGCGCGGATCAGGATGACCGTCCAGGAAGACGGCAAGAGTCCACGGACGGGTTATCCGCGCTGGCAGCGGGACGGCTTCTTCTTTGAAGCCATCTCGTGGATCGCAGCACGCCAGGCCTACGGCAAGGATGTTCTCCTGAAGGATCCGCATGTGAGCTCTACGTCCCAGGGTCTCGACGGCCTGATGATCGAGCTCGCCGGCGACAAATCCAAAGTCGTGATGACGACGATCTTCGAAGATAAATGTACCGACAATCCTAGGGACACATTTCTCCAAAAGGTCATTCCCGCGTTTCTGGATCGCCACCGCAACAAACGCGCGGCCGAGCTTGTCGCCACGGCTTCCGCGCTGCTGCGTATGGGCGGCATTGACGAAGGTGGCTCCGCGACGCTGGCAGCGAGCGTGATGGATCGCGACCAACGGCGCTATCGCGCCGCATTCGCACTGCCGAAGGATCAGGACGGCCAAGCCCAGCGGCAAAAGCTCTTTAAAGGCTACGACGCGCTTGATGGTCTCAGCCAGGAGCGCCGCGTCGGAGCCAGCCTGATCATCGACGGGAAGGTTCGAGATTGGTTCGATGTCCTCGCCGCGCACGCGATCGCCTATCTCGACGAACTGCAGGCGCAGGAGGCCTGAATGTTCGACGCAACCACAGCCCAGCTTCTGCGTTCCGCTCCGCCGGTGCCCGGTCTCGATCCCGACGACATACCGGCCCTACTGACCAGCCACTACGCCAATCTCGTATCGGCACGATTAAGCGGCGCCAGTGGTGAAGCTGCGGGAGATACCGACTCTGCATGGACGCTGGAGCGAATCTCGGACACCTATGAGCTGGTCACGTCCCTTCACACCGATGGCGCCCTGCGGAGGGCCGCCGCCTTCGTAGCGGGCACTGCCCAACAGCTTCTCGCCCGACGACAGGCGACGGCGATCGATGACGGGCCCGTAGCTGCAAACATCGACCGAGACCGCGTCGACCCGACGATAGCCGCCGCGCTGCTCTTCCTTGCCGCAGAGCAATATGCCGATGCCAACGAAGCCGCGGCACAAATCCACGCGCGACGCGACGGCCAGTCGTATGAGGCGACCATTCTTGCCGAGCATATCGCCGACCTTGCGCGTGGCCAGCTGGGCCGCATCGTGGAGCGGGCGTCCCGTTGGCGTACACGCCGGGACGAGAGGAGTCTTGACGAGCGGGCGCTTGCGGCATTGCTCGAGACCCTCATCACGGGGCTCGAGATGCTCGCGGCACGCTTCCTCAGCGTTCCGGTTCCTCAGCCCGCTGTCGGTCGATTTGATACCGCGCGACATGCGTTTCAGCGCGTGCTGCAGCTTTCCGCGGTGTTGGACGACCAATACAACGATCTGCTCGGCGGCAACATTCTGAACGCCTTCGCAGGTCCCCATCATCTGGCGGCGCTCCTGATCGCGGCTCATGATGGGATCGCTCAGGCCGCTTTGGCGGATTTGCCGCCTCCTGATGGCGCTGACGCGCACTTTTGGGAGAAGTGGATCCACGCCAGGGCCAGCCTATTTCCCTACCTGTGGCCGAACCACCGCAAAGCCATCGCCGAGGGCTTCCATCAGACCGGCAAATCCGCTGTCGTCGTGCTTCCCACCGGCGCGGGCAAGACGACTGTATCGGCTCTGAAGCTGGCGGGCGCTCTCGCGCGCGGCAAGAAGGTCGTGTTCCTCGCACCCACACATGCGCTGGTCGAGCAGCTCACCGACGACCTGCAGGAGATATTTCCCCAGGACATCCTTGGCTCCGTTGTTTCCAGTGACTTCGATCTTCTCTTCCAGATCGACGCGCAGCTCCGGGAAATCGAAGTGATGACGCCTGAGCGATGCCTCGCCATGCTGTCGTTCGCTCCAGAGGCATTTTCGGAAGTGGGGCTGCTGGTGTTCGACGAATGCCATCTCCTCAGCCCACAATCGGGCAAGATCCGACGCGCGCTGGATGGGATGTTGTGCGTCCTTGGCTTCAACCACATCGCTCCGGACGCCGATCTCCTCTTCCTGTCGGCAATGCTGAAAAACGGCCCCGAATTCGGCGAATGGATCAATCAGCTCACCGGCCGAGAATGCGTGTGCGTCGATCTGCTCTGGAAGCCCAGCCGCCAGGCCCGCGGCGTCTTGATCTACAAGGATGAGGAAATCGCGGCCGCGAAGAAAGCCGCGATGGCTGCTCAACTAGCTGAGAACAAGAAGAAGGGAAAACGCGCCAAGGGCCTGCGTGTGGTCGCCGTCCGAGAGCTTGTGGCTTATCCTTGGGCGATCTGGGGATTGCAGCATAACTGGTTGGGCCAGAAGACGGCACATTGCGTCATGACGCAGGTGCTGGACACTCCGGTGCAACTTGCTGGCGATATCAAGCACGGACCGCTCATCATCAAGCCGAACGCGAATGACGTCGCGGTGCGGCTCGCGGTCTCCGCTGCCCGCAGCGGCATCAAGTCCATCGTCTTCGTCAACACGAAAAACGATGCGGTTTCGGTCGCGAGCCACATATCCGCTGAGCTGAATGAGACGGTCGACGCCACGGAGACCGAGCAGGAGCGATGGGATGCCTTGCAAGCTGAATTGGGCGATCTGAAGCATTCATTGTTGCCCCAGCCGGCGATAGCCGTCCCGCACAACTCGGCCATGCTTCGGCTCGAACGCGACCTCGCGGAACGGATGTTCAAACGCGCGAATGGCGCGAAGGCGATCGTTGCGACCCCGACGCTGGCGCAAGGCCTGAACCTGCCCGCCCATCTCGCTATCCTCGCGGGCGACAAGCGGGCGGACACGGATAACAAGGGTCGAGCTGACCTCGAAGCGCATGAGATTCTGAATGCCGCCGCCCGAGCGGGCCGGGCTGGCCACCTTGCAAATGGTGTCGTTATCCTCGTCCCGGAGCCCATCATCAGCTTTGCTGCAGGAAAGCCCTTGGGTTGGAAAGTGATCGAGAAGCTGAAGTCCGTCCTTCCTGAGGACGATCGCTGCGTGGTCATTTCAGACCCGCTCGAAATCGTACTCGACAGGCTAATGCAAGGCCAGACGGCAGATGCTGATGTTCGCTACGTCGTCAATCGAATGGCGGCGCTGCGTGAAGCCGAAGGCGTAGAGGAACCCAACGTCCTCTTTGACCTACGCAAGTCGTTCGGCGCGTATGCGGCGCGGAAGCGACTGGCGGAAGCCGAGTTCGAGGCCAAGATCGCCGATCTGAAGAAGGCGATCACACAGGATGCGCCCGGAGAAGTGGACAACGCGATTGCGGAGCTCGCCTCGCAGAGCGGACTATCAATGAGCCTGCTGCTTCGGCTTCGAAAGCGGATCCAAGACCGCGCAGGAGCCTTGCCCGTCACAGTGACCGATTGGCTGACGTGGACGATCGATTGGTTGAGTGACGACGCCGATGCGCGCTCGTCCCTTCTACATGACGTCAGCAGACAGATCATGGGGTCCTGCGGCCGCAAGCGGGACACAGAGCTAACCGCCGAGGAACTGCGCCTCATCCTCCCGGGGCTTCTCGCGTGGATCAGGGGAGAGCCACTATGTGAAATCGAGCGCGCATTAGGCGGCAATCCGGATTCGGCCTCCGATGCCGAGAAGATGTGCCCGCGAGCACGCGAGCTTGTCAGCATCGTCGTGCCGCGAGGTCTTTCCTTCGTAATTGGTTTGGTGTCGCACATCGTGGAAGAGGTGGATCCATTCGAGATGCAAGAGGAGCTAGATCGCCAACTGATCGAGTGCCTCGGCCCGGCCGTTCGAAAGGGCTACGACACAGCCGCCAAGGTCTTCCTCGCCGGTGAGAACCCAACCATCCTCAGTCGTGTACTAATCCACCGTTTGGCGACGCAGAGCACCGTTTCCGGCTAGCGCTGTACACTTCGCCGACCGACATCTTGTCGCATTAACCGACCTGTTGAACGACAAGGCTCCCCGGCGGCAACGGCCTGACAAGTGATTGCGCCGGCACGGCGGGATCGAGCCAGTCAGCCCAGGATTCGCGCCCGAGGATGACGATCTGCCGATCATGATAGGGAGCGATGTCGGGTCCTGGCTCCATGGTCAGCATGGTGAAGGCCTCACCGACCTCCCTCGTTGATCGCCAGATGCCGGCGATGCAGAAGATCGGCTCGCCCCGCTTGGTGAAGAGCCACTTGTCCTTCCGCTTCTTTCCCTTCTCGGCCGGATCTGTGAATTCGTAGAACCCGTCGGCTACAATCAAGCAGCGGTTGGATGCGAACTCGCGCCCCTCCGAGCGGAAATTATAGACTGGGCGCTTGTTTTGCCCGGGCCAACTCCACCGGCGTTGCACGAGATCGCCTTCGCCGCGCGCGCCGTCGATCGATCGAACGATCGGCCCGAAATCGGTGATCTTGATGTCGTCGCGCGCCTCAATGTTCGGAGTGCCCTCGCCGAAGCGGATCTTGATCTTCAGGTCGGCGAAATCCTCAACGATCGAGGCCACGTCCACCATCAGCCGATAGTCATTGCACATCGCTCCTCCGTCTCGGCCGCCGTTGCCTCGCTGCCACGTTCTTTTAATGTTTGCAGACGATGAACGCGACGGCCTTCGACTCCGACGCATCGCTCGACAAACGACACGCTGCGGTGACCTTCTCGGCTGCACATCGCTCAATGTCGCGAACAGGCGCCGTCTTCGGACTCATCCGTGGATCCCGGCGCTGCGAAGGGCTGGGGCTTCCTCCTCGCTGCGCAAAGAGCGGACCGCTCTCGATATCACCGGTCGCCCTCCGCTGGACGCGCTGGCTCCCGCCGCCGCCACGGCGCTGATACCCGCGTAAAGCGGCGTTCGTCCCACGACACCCTGCGCATGCCTTCGCAACAGCGTCTCGGTCGTATCGCGATCCGCTGGTCGGGCGAAGGCGAACCCCTGGCCGAGACTGCATCCCATCGACCAGAGCTGGCTTGCTTGAACTTCAGTCTCGATGCCCTCGGCCACCACTCGAATATCGAGGCGTCGCGCAATATCGATCAGGCCCTGCACGATCACCATGCTGGGATCGTCCGGCCATAGACGCGCTACGAAAGATTGGTCGATCTTGATGATGTCGACCGGCACGTTGAGAAGGTGCGTCAACGACGCATATCCAGTCCCGAAGTCGTCGAGCGCGACGAGAACACCGGCTTGACGCAAGGCGGCGATCTCGCGAGCGACCACGCGATCGCGCCGGCCGATGTAGACGTCCTCGCTCACCTCGAGCAGCACATGGCGGAGGGGCACATTGGCCCGACTAAACGCCTCTTCCAGCTTGGCGGCGATGCTGCCGGTGTAGAAGTCAGCGGTCGAGACGTTGATGCCAATGTGCTGGACAGGAATTCCGCAATCGAGCCAGCGGCGGAGATCGGAAGCAACCGAAGAGAGCATGCGGCCCGTCAGTTCGGTCGCGACATGGACGTCTGTAGTTGCCTCGCGAAAGGCCTGCGCGGCAATCAGCTCGCCTTCCGGCGAGCGCATCCGGCAGAGCGCCTCCAAACCCACGATTTCGCCAGTGTCGAGCCGTATTATTGGCTGGTAGTGCGCTTCGATCCGGTCATCGATAAGGGCCTCAGTCACGTCGCGGATAGCGTCCCTTCGACGCGTCATACGGGACCCGATGCCCGGCCAGAAGCGCACGAACCCGCCGCGGCCGGTCTCCTTCGCGTGATAGAGGGCATAGTCTGCTGCCTCGCTGACAGCCGCCGCCGTGCGTTCGGTCGTGCTGAGGGCTGCGCCGCCAATGGTCGCTCGCGGGACGACCATATGGCCTTCGCACGGCGCCGGCGTCTCAAGCGCATCGAAAATCCGCGTTGCTGCCGCATCGAGATTGGCCAGAACGTCCCGCCCCTGAATAAGGACGGCGAATTCGTCGCCGCCGAGCCTGAATGTCACGTCAGGCGCCATCACGTGAGCGATGCGGATCGCGGCGGCGCGGATCAGCGCGTCACCGGCCAGGTGACCGAACGTGTCGTTCACGATCTTCAGATTGTCGAGGTCTATGGTGAAAAGAGCCCAGGAGCCGGGCTCATCGCAAGGCACCCGGGCCAGAGCGGCATTGAACGCCGCCCGGTTCGGCAACCCGGTCAGCGCATCGACATTCGCGCGCCGTTCTTGATCGAGCACCCGCTCGTGTCGACGAAGAGCAATGGCGCAAAGATCGAGGCAGGTCGCGATAACCGCCAGCTCCCTCTCGGATGGCCCACGGCACTCCCGAAAATAGAGCCCGATCACCCCAATGGGGTCTCCCGTCTCCGCCATCACGGGGGATGACCAGCAGGCCTTCAGTCCGGCAACGAGAGCGTCGTCCTTGAACTTCACCCATCTCGGATCGGTGGCGATATCGGTGACGCTGATCGGGGTCCGTCGATAGGCGGCCGCGCCACAGGATCCGACCTCCGGCCCGATCATCACCCCGTCCAATGCGGCCGAGTATTCTTCAGGCAGACTTGGCGCGGCGAGCGGACGAAGCAGGCCCGAGCGATCGACCGCCATCACAGAGCAGACAGCACCGGGCAGAAGGGCTTCGACTTCCAGGCATAGGATTCGGGTCGTCTCTCCCAGAGAGCCGCCGTTTGCGATGAGTCGAAGTATCCGGTTCTCAACCTTCTGCAAAACGATAGGGCCGCCCACCCGTGACTGCGCCCGTCGGGGGGACCGCGTCTTCGACGGCTAGAATAGTCGCCCGCGATGAACGGGATGTGTGCGTGAATACTAAACTTCGAATTAAACATACTTGAGGGGAAAGCCTTCCCCTGCGTCCGAGCCCAAGGTCTCGGCCGACCCCTTCTGCGGGGAGATCCCCCCGCAACGCCCCCTTAGAGTGAGAGTGCGGACCGGCTTTGCCGTGACGGGTTGAGGGCTGGGAGAGAGGCTTCCGGCGCCCGTCGCGGAGAACCGCGATGTCCAGAAAGACCGCATCCGCTCGCGCCGGCCAGGACCGGACGAGCCTTTACGACGAAATCACCGGCAAGATCATCGCCGAGCTGGAGGCAGGCCGAATCCCCTGGGTACAACCGTGGGGAACGGCGGCGGCGAAGGCGCCGCTCGCCATGCCGAGGAACGCCTCGACCGGCCGGCATTACTCTGGGATCAACGTGCTGATCCTCTGGGGCGCTGTGATCGAGCACGGCTTCCCCGGCCAGAGCTGGCTGACCTTCCGCCAGGCCCTCGCGCTCGGCGGCAATGTCCGCAAGGGTGAGCGCGGTACGACCGTCGTCTACGCCGACCGCTTCGTGCCGAACGACGAAAAGCGCCGGGCCAGCGAGACGGGCGAGGAAGCCCAGGCGATTCCGTTCCTCAAGCGCTTCACCGTCTTCAACGCCGCCCAATGCGAGAACCTGCCCGAGGATGTCGCGATCGTCGCGCCGCCGCCACCGCCCGGGCTCATCGAACCGCAGGTCGAGGCGCTGATCCGCGCGACCGGGATCGACTTCCGGATCGGCGGAAACCGCGCCTTCTACGTGCCGGCGCTCGACTACGTGCAGGTCCCGCCTCCACAGGCCTATTTCGAGCCCATCAACTGGCACCGCACGGCGCTCCATGAATTAGGGCATGCGACCGGCCACCCTTCGCGCTTGAACCGCGACTTCTCCGGCTCCTTCGGCACGAAGAAGTATGCCTTCGAAGAGCTGGTAGCGGAGATGAACGCCGCCTTCTGCTGCGCGTCGATCGGCATCGTGCCGACCGTCAGGCATGCCGACTATATCGGCTCGTGGCTCGAGGTGCTGCGCGAGGACAATCGCGCGATCGTCCGTGCGGCGTCGCAGGCGAGCAAGGCGGCCGATTGGCTGCTCGGCTTCCAGCCCGCCGACGACCAGGCCGTCCCCTCGATCGACAGGAGGGCGGCATGATCCTCCTCACCCCCGAGCTGCGCGAGCGCCTGATCGTGAACGGCCGAGAGGCCGACGCCGACCATGTGCCGGTGGTCAAGTTCTTCAACCCTCTCGGCGAAGGCGTCTGGCTCGCCACCGAACTCGACACCGACGGTGACACCCTGTTCGGTCTCGCTGATCTTGGCGAACCCGAGCTGGGTTCGTTCAGCCTCGCGGAAATGGCGGAGGTGAGCCTTCCGTTCGGCCTCGGCATCGAGCGCGACGTCCTGTTCGAGGGCCTGTTCCCGATCTCGGCTTGGGCCGAGGCAGCGCGCAGGACCGGCAGCATCCGGGCCGCCGAGCGCGTGCTCTACGCAGCTCATCGCGCCAAGCGGGAGGACGTGTAATGCGCTTCCGCCGCTGGCCACGACCAACCGCCTATCGGGAGACGCCGCGCAAACGCGCGGCGTTTCTCCGCAAGCAACGCCTCGAACGGGAGGCGCTGCCGCTCTTCGCCGATGCGATCGCCGCAAGGCAGCATGATGTCGACGAAGAGATGGCCCGGCGCCATGGATGGTGGATCGACCGTGAGCAAGAGCAGCGCCGTCAGCGCGCGGCTCGCTGGCGCGAGGCGCGGGCCAGGTTCTTCACGCTGTCCGATTCACTGCGGCGCAAGGTCCGCGCACTATGGCACACCTGCCCGTATCCCGCCGACCCGGCGAGCTTCGCCGATTTCCTCCATCAAATTGCCGTCGGCCGCCTCGATGTCGACCGTCCGCCATGGGTCTTTCACCAGCAGACCCAGGCGCGGATCACCGCCAACCCGGCAACCTTCGACGAGGCCTTTCGTCAAATCGGACGAAAATCGGTCAGCGGCGGTCCGAAGACGACCCCGGCCGACGAGCTGCTGTTCTGCGGCAATCTCGGATCGGGCATCATCTTCCTGACGTCGCGGGTCCGCCTGATCGATCCGAACGAGAGCTTCTACACCTCGTCCAACCACCGCATTCGCGACTCCCATGTCGGACGGGCGGGTCACTGGGTCGATATCGAGGTGCGCGGAGAATGCTCCGAAATGGATGTTTCCCTGATCCAGCGGCTCGCCCAGGCCGCAGACACGCGCCGCGTCATCGTCCGCCGCGTCAATCCGATGGGCGGAAGGCCGCAGGCGCGCGATGGCTGATCGTCTTGGCCACAATGGCGGTCCGCCGCTCGAGGAGCCTGTCAGGGAGGCCCGCGGCTACTGCAAGCACTGCGTCCATTGGCATGCGCCGCCGGAGAGCGAGCAACGCGCCTACGAGAGCTTCCGGCTCGGCCTGTCGCGCCGGCGCGTGAAGCGCCCGGCGGGCGCGTGCGACCGCGTGCTGCTCGGCAACCGGACGACACCGGCATTCTCCGCAACGACCGCGGAATTCGGATGCCGCAATTTCGCTCCGTCGCCGTCGAAGCCTCTCGCTGCGGGCGGCGGCTTCGTCACGATCTGGGAGAACGGGCGCATCGTGTGACAGGGCCCGGAGGAGAACACGCCAGCGCGCTTCCTTCAGCAAGACCTCGATCTGTAGACCCGTCGACGCGGCATTGCGGAGAGGCGGATTTCCGCCTTTCCGTATTTCGCGCGTCAGAGGCTGTCCTTCATCATGCCAGCCCATGCTGCGAGGATCGCGCCTTCCAGATCGTCGTCCTCGCCGACCACGACGCTGAACACGCCCAGCATGTCGGCGAACTCCCTGGTCTCGATATGCCCCCGCGCCTGGAGGGCCGTCACCAGCATGGTGAGGGCCTTGCCCTGCGCGCCGATCATGGCGCGCTCGGTGCGCGTGAGCCGATACGGGCGCGTTCTTCCCAGATCCTTCAGCCGGCCGATCCAGTCCCACGGCGCCGGCTTTCTTTCGCCTGCGACGGCAGTGTCCATAGTCTTCCCCCGACCGCCACCGGCCTGGCGCCGGGACGGTTGAACACGCGTGAACACTGGGAACCGCGCCCCACGTATTTCCCGCGCCGAGGCCAGCCCCGACGCTGATGGGTCTTCTATTCCGTGGGCCGCCCGACATGGTCGGAGGCCCAGTGTTCATGCGCACGATGCGATCGGAGCGGTGTTCAAGCCGCGTCCGACGCTCGCCCTATGGCACAGGAATCTCTTCCTGAACATCCGTGGCTCACGATCGCGACGCCGGGCGTAACCACCCCGGCAATAGAGAGGGAGAGGAGGGCCTGGATTTCGTGACGGGTTGGAGGTCGAGAGAGAGGCTCTCGGTCGCCCGTCGCGGAGTAAATCCCGATGGCTACTGCGGTTCAGAAGATCATCCTGTCGCCTGCGCGCGACATTCCTTTCAACAAGCTGGTGCTGAGCCAGAGAAACGTCCGGCGCGTGAAGGCGGGCCTTTCGATCGACGACCTTGCGGTCTCGATCGCTCGTCGCGGTCTCATCCAGAGCCTCAGCGTCCGGCCCGTGGTGGATCAGGAGGGCAATGAGACCGGCATGTTCGAGGTGCCCGCCGGCGGTCGTCGCTTTCGAGCTCTCGAGCTGTTGGTGAAGCAGAAGCGCCTCGCCAAGACGGCCCTCGTGCCGTGCGTCGTCCGCCCGGCCGACGATCCGATCCTCGATGAGGAGGTGTCCCTCATCGAGAACACCGATCGCGAGTCGCTTCACCCGCTCGACGAATTCCGCGCTTTTCAGGACATGCGCCTGAAGGGCACGCCCGAGGAGGACATCGCGGCGGCCCATCGCGTGACTGTGCAAGTCATCAAGCAGCGCCTGCGCCTGGCGGCGGTCTCGCCGAGTCTGCTCAACGTATATGCCGACGACGGCATGACGCTGGAGCAGCTCATGGCGTTCACCGTCACCGACAATCATGCCCGCCAGGAGCAGGTCTGGGAGGCGATCAGCAAGAGCTGGTCGAAGGAGCCCTATCAGATCCGCCGCATGCTGAACGAGACCACCGTGCGGGTCTCGGACAAGCGCGCCGTGTTCGTCGGCGTCCCCGCCTACGAGGCCGCGGGCGGATGCATCGTCCGCGATCTCTTCCAGGACGACGACGGCGGCTGGCTTCAGGACCCGGCGCTTCTCGATCGCCTCGTCGCCGAAAAGCTGAAGGCGGAGGCCGAGGCGATCGCTGCCGAGGGCTGGAAGTGGCTCGAGGTCGCCGTCAGCCTCCCGTATGGCCATGACCATGATCTGCGCGAGCTGACTGGCGCGACGATCGATCTCACCGACGAGGAGCGCGCCACCCGCGAGGCCCTGCGCGATGAGTACGATCGCCTTGAAGCCGAGTACGCGGAGGCCGACGAGCTGCCCGATGCGATCGATCAGCGCCTCGGCGAGATCGAGCAGGCACTCAACGCCTTCGAGCAGCGTCCGGTGATCTTCGATCCCGCCGAGGTCGCCCGGGCCGGCGTCTTCGTCAGCATCGACGCCGATGGATCGCTCTGTGTCGACCGCGGCTATGTCCGCCCGGAGGACGAGGCTCCGGCCGAGACCGACGGCGACGAAGCCCAGTCCTCCACGGGGGCGACCAGCGATCCGGCGTCGCCTGCCGTGCAGCGCGCCGTCATCACCATCGGCGGACAGGCGGCAGAGCCCGAAGACGACGAGGAGGATGGCATCAAGCCGCTCCCCGAACGCCTGATCGTCGAACTGACGGCGTCCCGCACGGTCGCGCTGCGCAACGCGGTGGCGGACAACCCGCACATCGCGATGACGGCGCTGCTCCACAAGCTCGTCTCGGACAGGTTCATGACGCGCATGTATAACGGCGCCATGGAGGCGGGGGTGAAGCACATCTACTTCCCCGTTCAGGAAACCGAGCTGAAGGACAGTCCGTCGGCGCGCGCGGTGCAGGATCGCCATGATGCCTGGGCCGCCGATGTCCCGAAGGACGAAGATGCCCTCTGGGATTGGCTTGCCGGTCTCGACGACGCCAGCCGCATGGCGCTGCTCGCGCACTGCGTCAGCTTCGGCGTGAACGCGCTCTACGAGCGGCCGAACCCCCACAGCTCCAGCGGCATCTCGCAACACACGCTCGACATGCGGCTCGCTCAAGCTGATCGTCTGGCGCGCGCGACGGGCCTCGACATGGTGGAGGTCGGCTGGCGCCCGACCGTCGGCAACTATCTCGGTCGCGTCACCAAGCCCCGCATCCTGCAGGCGGTGCGCGAGGGCGCCGGCGAGCAGGCCGCGCAGCTCATCGACCACCTCAAGAAGGGCGACATGGCCAAGGAGGCCGAGCGGCTGCTGGCGGACGCCGGCTGGTTGCCCGAGCCGCTTCGCGTGCTCGACGGGGAAGGCACCCCTGACAGCGAGGCTGGGGACGACAGCGCGGCGCTGCCGGAGTTCCTCAGCGGCGATGATGAGGAGGAGGTCTCCACCGACGCGGAAGACGAGGAACAGCACCTCGCCGCCGCCGAGTGATGGACCAGCGGGGCGGCTTCAGCCGCTCCGCATCTTCCTCGCTGAAGGAGCGAACCATGGATCACCTCGATACCACGACGTCGCGTCGCGTCGTCTTCCAGTATCTCGTCCCCGTCCACGTCGAGGTCGAAGACGGCCTGGTCTGCCGGGTCATCATCATCGACGAGACGCCTGTCCGCGATCCCATCGCGGTCGAAGGCGACGCCGCCTACCTCTCCGACGCGGTAGGCGCCTCCGACGACGGTCAAGCCTGGCCGTCATGGCAGTTCGGTTATTAGCCGCCGCCACTGTTACCCGAACCCCGAGCCCGGCCCCGTGCCGGGCTCTTTTCGTTTCAGGAGATCAGCATGCCCATCTTCACCATCGAAACCACCTACAGGATTCCGGTCTATCGGCAGCGTCGCTACGAAGCTGACAGCCTGCCTGAAGCCTGTCGCCTCGCCGTCGAGGACGACGACTGGGATGGCTCCAAGGAAGACTACGAATGCGCCGGCGAAACTCATGTCACCGGCGCCTGGCCGGGCGCGGTCGATCCCTACAGCGTTCCGTTGCTGACCATCCCGAGTCAGTTCGGTGAGACCATTCAGCGCAAGGCCGACCATTTCGACGCGCTGCTCGCGCAGCTTTCCCTGGTCGCCCAGCCGATGGGTCTCTCCGCCCATGATTTCGAGCGCTGGCTCCCGGCGGCGCAATCTGCCGTCCGCAAGGCCAATGCGATCGTCGCAGGCGCGCGCGATCCCGACGAGGGAGACGCGTCGTGACCGACTACATCGTCAAGATCGGGTTCTGGCTGCGCGCCTATGACACGCTGACAGTCGAGGCCGACAACGACGCGGAGGCGATCGAGAAGGCCAAGGCCGCGGCGGCCCTCGCAATGGAGTCCAGAGCCTTTCCCGACCACATCGACACCGACGAGCGCCGGGAAGGCGTCATCGCCTTCATCGACCGCTCCGCAGGCGACGACCGGGAAGCCGTAATCGAGGACGTCGAATTCGACGACGACCGGATCCACGGGCCGCCCGCCGCCTGATCGTCACCCATCAACCCTTGCCTCGAAGCCCGGCCGCCGCGCTGGGCTTTCGCATTTCTGGAGACCGACATGGCCGACTACTTCACCCATTTCTCGTGCCTCCTCGACGTGGGCACGCCTGACAACGCCGCCCGCGCGCTCGATCTCTACAACGCGCTGTCCGAGGAGGGGGCCTCGGAGGTCCCGCCCTCAGACGGCTTCCTGCTATCCATTGAACCCGAGCATAGCGGCACGCAGCTCTGGATGCACGACGACACGACGGGCGACCCAGAGCGGCTGATCCAGTTCGTCAAGCGCTGCGCCGTCGCCTTCGGCCTCACCGGGCGCTGGGGCTTTCAATACGCCAACACTTGCTCGCGGCCGCGCGTCAACGCCTTCGGCGGAGGCGCACATGTCCTCGATCTCGCGACCGGCGCCACCATCGCATGGACCTACACCCACGGCTGGCTGGCCGATGTGCTCGATGGAGGCGATCCCGATGCCTGAGATCGTCCAAACCACAGTCTTTCGCCTCGACGAGCTTTCCGACGCGGGAAAGGAGAACGCCCGGGCCTGGTATCGCGAACGCGGCTTCGACCATGACTGGTACGAGTTCGTCTTCGACGATTTCGAGCGCATCTGCGCGATTCTCGGCATCGGGCTGCGCATCGTGCCGGTGCGCCTCTATGGCGGCGGCACGCGCGGAAAGCCGTGCATCTACTTCTCCGGCTTCTGGTCCCAGGGCGACGGGGCCTGCTTCGAGGGCGACTACCGTCATGCCAAGGGTGCCGACCGCAGCATCCGCGAACACGCGCCGAAGGACGCTGAGCTTCACCGCATCGCCGACGTGCTTCACGCGATCCAGCGCCGCAACTTCTATCAGCTCCGCGCGGGCATCGCCCATCGCGATCGCTACTATCACGAATACTGCATGGCGATCTCTGTCGAGCGGGACAGCCCCACTTGGCAGGACGTGACGGCGGGCGCCGAGGGCATCGTGACCGAAGCGTTTCGCGATCTCGCGCGCTGGCTCTACCGGCAGCTCGAACGCGAGTACGAATATCAGACCTCCGACGAATGCGTCGACGAGGCCATCGCCGCCAACGACTTCACCTTCACCGGCGACGGGCGCCGGTTCGGATAGTGGTCGCTACCAGACCGCGACTTCCCACTTACCGTCGACGCGCGCAAACCCGATCGGACGATTCTGCGGCGTAGCGTTAGGCCTGCTCGGGTCCATGACGAGCTGCGTCATGCACGTTACCCCAGGGCCGACGCCACCCGGTGAACAGTCACCCAGCTTCAGCGTAGCGCTGGCCAACGACGTTCCGGTAAAGAGCCGGTGGCGTCGCACCGCTGCCGTGGCCTCTTCCTCCGTCGGCTGCGCCACGCCCGCCGCTGCAGCCGGCGAGACGGCGGCTGGCGAGATCATCGGCCGAAGCGCGAAACCGGCCCCGAAGCCCACCACCAGGCATGATGCCCCGATAATGCCGACTACGCTTCCCTTCATCATGCCGCTCTTCTTTCCTCACCCGGCGCGGCGAGCCCGAATGAAGGAAGCGCCGCGGTGCTTTGCTGCCGGAGTCTATCCTTGCGCCGTCCTCGCGGGAAGCTCCAAGCGGTGAGCTGGGCCGACACCGCGCCAACCTCGGCGACGTAGACGGTGGCGGCCGCTCGAGGCCATAACGCGGTCGCCAGAGTTCTGGACCTCACAGTCCGACCTGCCAACCGCAGACCTGCATGGCGACAACGGGCGGACACCCCGGGGTCTCAAGCGTTGAGAGCGAGAGGGGGGCCGGGACGGGTTTGAGCCCGTCCGGTCCAGAGAGAGCGCCGACGCGGCTCATCCGTGTCCCGCTCTCCTGAAAGCAGTCCCCATGCTCCAAGCTCCGCTTGTCGCGGCCATGCCGCCCGCCGCCCTCCCGCCCGCGCCCATCTCCGGTCCAGCCCCCGCCGCGGCCGTCCTTGCCGCCGCGCAACATCTCCTCCCTCATCTTGAACAGGGCCGATTGGTCGATGCGGCGACCTTGCGCGCCGCCATGGAGTCGGCGTTCGGCGCGTCCGATACGGCTGGCGCCTGGGACTGGAAGGGCGCCTACGACGCCTGCGAAGCCGCGACGGTCCTGTTTCTGCGGAAATACGGCAAGGCGATCCTCCGCAAATCCGTATCGCCGGCTTCCCGGCTAGCCACCTTCAGCAAGATCGTCGGACTGCTTCCGACCCATACCCGCCGGTCCGAAGAGGCCCAGGCCTTCCAGCAGTTCTCGACGCCGGTCCCGCTTGGCTTCGCAGCGATGACGGCCGCGTCGCTCACCTCGACCGACCGCGTGCTCGAGCCCTCCGCCGGCACGGGCCTCCTCGCAGCGCTCGCCGAGATTTCCGGCGCCGATCTCACCCTCAACGAACTCGCCGAGACCCGCGCCGACCTACTCGCCTCCCTCTTTCCGGGTGTCGCCGTCAGCCGCTTCGACGCAGCGCAGATCGACGATCATCTGGTCCCATCAGCCGTTCCGAGCGTGGTGCTGATGAACCCGCCATTCTCGGTGATGGCGAACGTGACAGGACGTGTCGCCGACGCCGCTCACCGCCACATCGCCTCGGCCCTGGCCCGTCTGGCTCAAGGCGGGCGCCTGGTCGCTGTCACCGGCGCGAACTACTCCCCGGAATTGCCGGCCTGGCGAGACCACTTCATCCGTCTGCAGGAGCGCGGCCGCGTGGTGTTCACCGCCGCGATCGCCGGCTCGGTCTATGCCAAGCACGGCACGACCATCGAGACGCGCCTGACCGTCATCGACAAGATGCCGGCCGAGCAGTCGGATCGCTTTCCTGATTCCGCCGGCGTCGCCCCGGATGTCGCGACCCTCCTGACCTGGCTGGAGCATCACCTCCCGGCTCGGATGGCCGTCTCGCTTCCCGAGCGCCCCTCGGCGTCGACTGCGCCGCGCACGGTGCGGGGATATCTCGCCCGCACGGCCAACACGACGTCGCAGCGTCCTATCGCACAGCTCGAGGGCGTTCCTCTCGACTACGAGACGATCGACTGGACGCCTCCCGAAGCAGGCCGACTCTCGGACGCGATCTACGAGCCCTATGTGCTCCAGTCGATCCGCATCGCGGGCGCGCAACCTCATCCCACGAAGCTCGTGCAATCAGCCGCCATGGCCTCGGTGGCGCCGCCAAAGCCGAGCTACCGGCCCACACTTCCGGCGGCGATCGTCGCCGACAGCATACTGTCGGACGCACAGCTTGAGACGGTGATCTATGCCGGCGAGGCCCACGGCGAGTATCTCGCTGGCGCGTGGTCGGTCGACGAAACCGGCGACCTCGTGACGGCCGCGCCCGACGACACCGAGAACGCCGTCCGCTTTCGCCGTGGCTTCATGCTCGGCGACGGCACCGGCGCCGGCAAGGGCCGCCAATCGGCCGGCATCATTCTCGACAACTGGCTCCAGGGACGTCGCAAGGCGGTCTGGATCTCGAAGTCGGACAAGCTGCTGGAAGACGCGCAGCGCGATTGGTCCGCCCTCGGCATGGAGCGCCTCCTGGTCACACCGCTCTCCCGATTCCCTCAAGGAACGGCGATCCGCCTCCCGGAAGGCGTCCTTTTCACCACCTATGCCACGCTACGGTCCGACGACCGCGGCGAGAGGGTTTCGCGCGTCAAGCAGATCGTCGAATGGTTGGGTCCGGACTTCGACGGAGTGATCATTTTCGACGAGAGCCACGCGATGCAGAACGCCGGCGGCGGCAAGGGAGAACGGGGCGATGTGGCTCCATCGCAGCAAGGTCGTGCGGGGCTCCGGCTCCAGCACGCGCTGTCCAATGCCCGCGTCGTCTACGTTTCGGCGACCGGCGCCACCACCGTCCACAATCTCGCCTATGCCCAGCGGCTCGGCCTGTGGGGCGGCGACGATTTCCCCTTCGCCAACCGCGCCGAATTCGTGGAAGCTGTCGAGAACGGCGGCGTGGCGGCCATGGAAGTGCTCGCCCGCGACCTGCGCGCCCTCGGCCTCTACACGGCTCGCTCGCTCTCCTATGACGGGGTCGAATACGAACTCATCGAGCACCAGCTCACGCCCGAGCAGACGCGCATCTACGATGCCTATGCGGGCGCGTTCGCCATCATCCACAATCATCTCGATGCGGCGATGCTGGCCGCCAACATCACCGGCGACAGCGGCACCCTGAACCGCCAAGCCAAGTCGGCGGCCCGCTCGGCCTTCGAGAGCGCCAAGCAGCGCTTCTTCGGTCACCTCCTGACCAGCATGAAAACGCCGACGCTCATCCGCTCGATCGAGCAGGACCTGGCGGACGGCCACTCGGCCGTCATCCAGATCGTCTCGACGGGCGAAGCCCTGATGGAACGTCGACTGGCCGAGATACCGACGGAGGAATGGAACGACGTGCGCGTCGACATCACCCCGCGCGAATACGTCCTCGACTATCTCGCGCACTCCTTCCCGGTCCAGCTCTACGAACCTTTCTCGGACAGCGAGGGCAATCTGTCCTCGCGCCCGGTCTATCGGGACGGACAGCCCGTCAAGAGCCGCGAGGCCGTTGCCCGACGCGACGACCTGATCGAACGTCTTGCCTCGCTGCCGCCCGTGCCGGGGGCGCTTGACCAGATTGTCCAACGCTTCAGCACGGACGTCGTCGCCGAGGTGACGGGCCGGTCGCGCCGCGTCGTCCGCAGAGGCGAGCGCCTTGCCGTCGAGAGCAGGGCGGCGTCCGCCAATCTCGCCGAGACAGCCGCGTTCATGGATGACGACAAGCGCGTTCTCGTTTTCTCCGACGCGGGTGGCACGGGTCGCAGCTACCACGCCGATCTCGCCGCGAAGAACCAGCGCCTGCGGGTCCACTACCTGTTGGAGCCGGGCTGGAAGGCCGATGCAGCGATCCAGGGTCTCGGTCGCACCAACCGGACCAATCAGGCGCAGCCGCCGCTGTTCAGGCCGATCGCCACCGACGTGAAGGCCGAGAAGCGCTTCCTCTCGACCATCGCCCGGCGGCTCGACACGCTCGGCGCCATCACACGCGGACAGCGCCAGACCGGCGGTCAGGGCCTGTTCCGCCCCGAGGACAATCTGGAAAGCCCATACGCCCGCGACGCCCTACGCCAGCTCTATCTTCTGCTCGTGCGGGGCAAGGTCGATGGCTGCTCTCTCGGCCGCTTCGAAGCGGCCACCGGCCTAAAGCTGATGGACGACAATGGCATCAAGGACGAACTCCCTCCGATCACCACCTTCCTCAATCGCCTGCTGGCGCTCACGATCGACCTGCAGGGCGTGCTCTTCACGGCGTTCGAGCAACTCCTGACAGCGCAGATCGAAGGCGCCATCCGCAGCGGCCACTACGACGTCGGCCTGGAAACGCTTCAGGCGGAGAGCTTCGTCGTCACGGACAGCCAGGTGATCCATACGCACCCAGGCACGTCCGCGGAGACGAGGCTGCTGACCATCACGCGCCGCGAGCGCAATCGACCGACCCGATTGCCGGAGGCGCTCGACTATCTCGCCGATCCTCGTGCACGGCTGCTCGTCAACGGTCGCTCCGGCCGCGCCGCCGTCCAGACTCCAGCGCCATCGATGATGCTCGACGATGGCGAGATCGAACGGCGCGTCTGCCTCATCCGGCCGATGGAGCATCACTACGCGCCGCTCCGGATGATGGGCGAGAGCCACTGGGAGGAAGCTCCAGATGCTGCCTTCGCTGCCGCCTGGGAAGCGGAACTTGCCGAAGTGCCGGAGTTCTCCGACAGCACCATCCACATCGTGGCAGGCCTGCTCCTGCCGATCTGGAAGCGGCTGCCCGACGAGTCGACCCGTGTCTATCGCCTCCAGACGGACGCCGGCGAGCGTATCATCGGGCGGCGTGTCTCCCCAGCCTGGGCCGTGAACGCGGCGGCGACAGGGGCGCCTTCGTTGTCGCCGGAGCAAGCCTTCGCCGCACTGATGGACGGAACGACGATTCTCGATCTTGCGGAGGGTCTACAGCTTCGCCGCGCGAGGGTCATGAGCGCGTATCGCCTGGAGCTGACCGGCTTCACCGATGCGATGCGAGATCGGCTGAGGGCCTATGGCCTGTTCAGCGAGATCATCTCGTGGAAACTTCGCTTCTTCGTCCCCGCTGACGCCAGCGGCCCGGCCGTGCTGGCGAAGCTGCTGGACACCTATTCGGTAGCGCGCATCTCCGAGCGGGAGGCCGCGTGATGGCTCGGCAGGACGCATCCGATCTTGCACAACGTCTCGGCCGACAGGCCGAGGCGGTGTGCCGCCACTACCTGTCCAGCGGCCGTCGCGAAGGCCGCTATTGGCTCGTGGGCGACGCGCGCAATACGCCCGGTCGCTCGATGTATGTGCGGCTGAAAGACTCGCCGAAGGGGCCCGCAGGCAAATGGGCCGATTATGTTGCGCCGGGGATTATGTTGCGGGCCTGTGCTGGGCGGCCGTTT